>Ga0214921_10000501_pt1 | contig 72796 bp, 51 predicted proteins | sample LL1505_MetaG_FD_177992 | JGI IMG/M metagenome (GOLD analysis project Ga0214921, IMG submission 177992) | Freshwater microbial communities from Lake Lanier, Atlanta, Georgia, United States - LL-1505 | ecosystem: Environmental > Aquatic > Freshwater > Lake | place: USA: Georgia | collected... | reverse complement strand
AGGGATCGAGGCAGGTTATACTCTTGATTATCATATTATTTTATATTTTATATAAGATGTTTAACATCTTATATAAAATATAAAATAATATGATAATCAGAGATAACTTGCCAAGATCAATTTTTTAATATGGCTTTTGTTAATGGTATTTGCAATATTGAGAAAATTTCTTATTTATTATATAAAATCGTTTTTTATATATGATAAATAAGAAATTACATATATAAAAAACGATTTAAGAAAAATTATAGAAATAATGTAAAAAGTCAGTGTTATATAAATAACATAAATAATAAAATTAGGTCAAATTAAGATGGAGAAAAAATATTATATATTAAATAGTTAATTTAATATTAGGTATAAAAAATATATTTTTCTATAATTGAATAGTAATTAAATATGAAAAATAATATAGATAACACAATAAATGGAAATATAAAATTTGTGAATTTAAATGAATTTAAATCAACAATAAAATTATTAAAAGTTTTATGTACAAATAACAATGTATCCGGAAATATATTTAACAAATTATTCAATATCGATTGTGAAATTAATTCATCAACATTATTAAAAAAAAACAAAAAAACAGAACAACAAAATGATATAATTTTAAGAGAAATTTTAAGTGAAATTTGTCCACCACAATTATCAATAATTAATAAATTATTTAATATTGATACCATACCACCAACTATTATCAATACTCCTAAAACTAAAAAAAATATACAAAGAAAAAAAAAAGTAACAAATCAAATAGACACAATGGATGCTGATGGAGAAGATAAAATAATCAAAAAAAGAAAGAAACTTAAAATGTCAACTACAACAGATATTATTTCAACAGTACCCACTGTCAACACATTAAATGATGTACCAATGAATGATGATATTTGTGAACCAAATGGAACAATTCAACAAGAATGTGAATATTATGAATATATAGATCTAATATTTAAATGTGTGTCAGCAACTGTGATTAGTAAAGTGGAAATACAAAATAATAAATCAAATTACCATAAAATAGATGATTGGTTAAATAACACATCATTGGAACAAGGTAAATTACCATATATTTTCTTTAATACAAATAAACAACAATCACCTAGGGTGACGACCAATGATAATAAAAAAAATGTATTAACATTAAAAATAAAAAATGAAGATTTAAAAGAGGATCTACTTACAATAAATATATTATTAAAATTTAAAAAAGATGATGATATAGAGAAGGATAATTATTTATTATTAATAAAAGCTTATGTTGTGAATGATTCATATGACACGATAAGAAATGATCCGATATTTAAGAAATATTTTGGTCATATAAAATATTTATTGGATGGTACGCCATATAAATTATATAATAAGATTCATATAAGAGATTGTGTATTAAATTCGTTTAATGGTATGAATTCAATGGAATATATAAATAAAGCATATAATGCGATAAGTGGTTGTAATATGTTATGTATTCAGGATAAGAGTGTAACTCGATCTGGAGAACTTACTGACTCTGATATTAAAGGGAAAAATATTAAACCTATATCTGGACTTCAAGATAAGAGTAATAAAGATGATATACAAATAGAAAATATAGAAAATATAAAAAATGATAAATCACATTTACCCTGGTTAATGACTAATATGGATAACGGTTTAACAAAATGTTTAGAGTCATCACACTATATTCAAAAATTTGCGAGACATTGTTTTCATACAAAATATTTAATAATTATACATACTTCTGAATTTAATTTACAAAGTTGTTTATTTCTCGCCGTAATATTAGTAAGATGTAATAATAGATTATGTAGAGAATTTTTGGACACACTACCAGTATCTATTAAACAAACAATAATGCAAAATGCAGGAATAAGTAGTTCAGATGAGTCGAAAACAGATGCCTCAAATAGTGATAAGTTATCATTATCTCAGAGGGTTAATATTTGGAAACAATTATTTAGTTTAAAATATGGTATTAATGTTAAAAAACTGGTTGACAAGTGTAATGAATTATGTTCTGACGATGAAAATAAAAATAGTGGATCATTTGGAGATGGAAATGCCGAGAAAGAGCGTGTAAAGAAGATGATAGGATATTTAGAGAAAATAAGTATAAATTTTTTTTTATTGAATATACATTCCCAATTAATAGAGTTAGTGGATAATGCGAGATTGATATATCCAACAAAAAAAATAAATTCATTACAAGATATATTAATATCAATGATGAGTGATGATAGTAAACAGGATAGTGATTTATTTTCAGGAAATATGTCAGATAAAGTAAAACAATATTTAGAGAATTTTTCGATATTTGAGAAGACAGTTAGAGAAAGAATATTAAATATGTCAGAAGGACAGCTCATTGTTAAAAAAGCTATATGGCAATATATTATGGATACTGTTAGTAATTCTAATCCAATCGCTACTCGTAAAATTTTGTGTTTAATTGGACCTCCCGGTGTTGGTAAAACTTATATTGCTATGTGTATCGCTCGTATTCTATTTTTTGAACCTGATAAAGAACCAACAGATGATGAAGTAAAAAATTTGGTATATATATTATCAATACCATCATTAACAGGTGAAAATACATTATTAGGTTCAAATGCGGTATATGTAGGAGCACAACCAGGTATATTGACAAAAGAAGTATTATTCGTTCAATCATTATTTAGAAAATTAATAGTTTTAGATGAAATAGATAAACCGTGTAAATATATTGAACAATTATTATCTGTAATTGACTACACACAAAATTCTAAAATTGTTGATAATTATTTTGAAATTGAAGTAGATATGAGAACAGTAGTATTAATTGCTACTGCAAACGATGCATCAAAAATAAATCCAATTTTAAAAGATCGTATGCAAATAATAAATGTGAGTGGTTATAGTACCTATACAAAAGCGACCATGGTTCAGAAACAGCTATTAAAAACATTATTAAAAGAAAGAGGTCTTGCTGAAAATTTAATAATAATGCCATTACCAATCCTCGAATATTTAATACATACCAGAACTAAAGAAGCTGGTGTCCGTAAATTGAAAAATTTAATATTAGAAATAATTAATACAGTTAATATCGCAATCGTAACCAATATTGGTAATCTCGCAAGTCATATTAATGATTTTAATGATAATACTTATATTTCGGACTCTGACGCATTTGAATGTAATTTTGATTCTAATAACAAATATTATGGATATAATAATAATAATATTGAAGAATTATATACAAAAATAACAAACCGTTATATGGCATATTTAAACAGTATCTCTAATCATAACCTTAATGCTATCTGTAATATTGTTTTAACTAAAACTGATATTGATATTATATTTTCTGATAAATTTAAATTAAAAAATGATCATATTAGAGATATAGTATGTTGGGAACCAGGTAAAATTATAGGTCTATATGCAACTACTATGGGTATTGGTGGTATTTTACCAATTACCCTCAAATTTAATAAATCTCTCGCTAAAAAAGGTATGTTAATTACGTTAGGAGCACAAAAAACTATGCAAGATTCTGCTATGATTAGTACCATCCTCACTTCTGATTATATGTCTAAATTAGATAATAATATATTTATTAATTATTTAGGTGTGTCTCAATCAGAATTTAATAATAGAATCCAAAATGTTATCAATAATTCAGCTATACATATTATTTTAGATTCAAGTATATCAAAAGATGGACCAAGTGCTGGTGGAGCGTTTATGATCTCTTATATTAGTAAATTATTAGGTCATACCCTAAGTAATCGCGTTGGATTAACTGGAGAAATCAGTAGTAATTTTAAAATTACGGCAATTGGCGGTATTAATATGAAAGTTAATGGTTCTATTGATGCTGGATGTAGAGCTGTTATCGCCCCACAACAAAATTATAGTGATATTATTAAAGAACTCGTTAGTGAAAACTCTATTGACGTTAAAAATGAATTCGCTAAAAGATGTGCATTCATTTATTATTCTGATTATGACCAATGCTTCATTCTACTTGTACGAACCAAACCTACTAATACCGTCAATAATAATTTATCCTCTTTTGATGTTAATATTGAAGAAGGTAATGCATCCTATCTTACTGATTTTAATATAGACGTTCCATCAATTTATAAAATAAAATTATCACATTTATCTTCACAATCAGATCTAATTAATCCAACATATGGACTCAATATTAAACTAATAAATGATATAACTCTTAAAGACGTTATGAATAGTCATTTCCTTATTATCGCTCTCGAAAATATTTATGATATTTACTATTTTATGGTTATGGCTAAACATATATATAATAAAGACTCCATCCATTCGGAACTCCATCATGAAGACTCCTTTTATAATTTATTAAATATAACCTCCGATCTTATTAATATCGATAAACCATTAGATGTCGTTTTTGATGGTAACAAAATTATTTCTGATAATAATAACTTCTATCCTAATAAAAAAGAAGATTCTAATCAAAATAAAAAAGATGAAGAAGATGATAATCATAATCATACTCATAACAATTATTATTAAAACTCTTTTAATATATGTAATGATAATTGGAAAACAAATGGATATGTTGATAATTGATTCATAAAATTATTAATACTGTTCCAATCTAACCCCTCCACTTTTATTAATTTATAAAATACATTTTCTATTTTTATATTTGATTTATTGATCATTGTACTAATATAATCATTGAAACCTTGAACTATATCCAAATCATTCGCTACAAATGATCCAATTCTTAAACATAAATATGTTGGATCTAATCCATATGAATCATAATTCTGTTTTGTTATACCATTCATATTAAATTTTAATTCTTGTAATAATGGAAATATTGTTATACTGTCATTATATTGATCCACATATTTCTTTTTTAAATAATCCGATATACTCGGTTTTAAATATATTATATATTCATTATAAGACTTTTCTTCATCCTCAATATTATTTACATATGCACTCATCTGATAGTTTATGCCATATATTTTATGTACTATGGATTTTATCACTTCTGGTAACATATATTTACCAAATACTAATAATAATGATTGATACCCATTATATGTTTCATCTGTTAAATAAATTTTATTTATATATCCAATAAATGTTAATCTTTTATATATAATCATTTTACCCAGATTTCTTAAACCTAAAATTTTCTCTTCTTTATTTAATAGATCTGTTTTTGTATTATCCATTTTTAATTGTTTGACTAAATCAGTCATTGTATAAAATACGGGTCTCTGTGTTATTTTTGTTTTTTTGGCTGAAACATCATCTATCCTATCATTATTCAAAATACTTTCTGTTTTAAAAAATTTATTTTGTATTTGTGAAGTTTCTGTTATTGTACTCCTATTTTGAGGAAACAAATTATAGACTGATGACGAATCTGTCTGTATAGTATATGTTGGTTGTTTATAATAAATAATATCATTGTTTAATATGTTACGTCTTCTATAATAATTATCAATTTTATTATCATATTTATATGAACCAATTAATTCTTCTGGACCATATAAATCAAATATTTTTTGTTGTATATCATTGATATTTGTTTCTGTCTTTGTACTGTTGTCAATTAATTTATTTAATTCTGTTGTAATATTCTCATTTTTCTGTGTTTGTAGAGAAGGCAAATCTGAAGTTTCATTATATTGAATATTATAATCGTTATTTACTGATTGAATTTTTTCCCGTTGGATAGATTTAACTTCTGTTGGCACTTTTATTACATCAAAATTTAATGTTGCAATCCCTCCTGTTACATTCATTTTATCTGATATAACATTATTTTCCGCATTTTGGAAAACTTTGTTACCCAAAATAGGGAGTATCTCCCCTACTGGAAGAGACTGTGACGTAATCATATCTAATATATTTTGTTTTGCATTTGTTAATTTAAATGTAGAAGGAATTGATTGTTCTTCACGTTGGATTTGTTTATTTTCACTTCCTATTTGGGTCTGTTTATTAGACCATTTTAATAAAACTATAAAACTTATTATAATCAATATAATAATTAATATGATGATAAATGGATTTATATTTTTGCTCATATGTTGGACTAATATTTTAATTTGAAAAAAATATAATTATTAATAATTATATTTTTTAAATTATATTTTTTTATTGTTTTATTTTTTTTGATGATAAAAAAAATTTAAATATTAAATAGATCATACAAATGATTATAATATAAATTAATAATTTATTATTATTATTATTATTAATATTATATATGTCAAGATTATCAGTATTTTTTTTAATAGAATAATGTGTTGGAAAATAATTATTATTAGATGTATTAGGACCTATATTACCGATTCTATCACTTACTTTAATATATGTTTCGATATGGTTATTAGAATAATATTCAATATCATTATCAAAATTAATTTTTTCTGAACTTAGAACAATGACGGTTGAACCTCCCAAAGAAAAATTACCAATAATTTCATTTTTATTATATAGATTACCAATAATAAGTTTATCTTGAATGGATCCGGAAATGAGAGCTCCGACAGCAACAACCCAGAAAAAGAACTCAACATTATCAATATTTTTACTTTTAAATTTATAAATACATCTATAATTTTCGGTGAGGACATTAATAGAAGAATTAATAAGTTGAGGTTGAACACTATAAAGATCTGAACCAACAATATTTTTTGAAACTAAAATACCAATATATGGCATATGAAAATGATGATAGTCTTGAACAGCTAATCTACATATAAATAATGATTTAATATTATTGTCTGGTAGCTCTTCTTTAATTAATGTATTAGTATTAAATTGTGTACCTTTGATCCACGTAGTGAATTGTGATTGGTCAATATTTTTAAACACCATTATACGTGATGAACAAGGAGATACAAAAGTAAAATCTTGTAAAATTGCTTTAGATTTAGATTCATCAGTTTTAAGTACTGATATTGGATTATGTAATAATTTACGAATAAAAAAATCATTGAATGAATTATAATTTGAATCAATATATTTATCCATATTAACATTATAAAATTTAATAAAATCATTAATAAGATGTTTAGATAGACTTGATTTTAAATAAAACCCTATAACATTAGTAAAAAATTTTCGTAGAGAGGATGAAATTGCACCATTATATGACAATACATTAATAAACCAATTATATTTTTTATTTTTAATTTCAGGAACAATTGTTTGAAGATCTCTATGGTATATATATGTTTGACTATCATCTAATTTATGTAGATTATTAAATTCTAATAATTGTAAATTAACATATTGTTTTTCTCTAATTTTAAGGTGTATAATATCGTCATTAATTTTTAATTTATAAACATTATTTTGGGGAATAATATAAAAAATAGTAATTTGATCATTATATAGATTTTTAAATTGTAAATAAATAAATTTTATTTTTTTATGAACAATAATATCATTAAATGTGACAACTAGATTAACATTATTAGTTTTATATAAATATTGGTCATAATTAAAATTATTACAATAAATAGACACAACATAATTATTAATTATATTATTTGTAAATAATTTTATATAAAAAAAGTTATAATCAATCATTAATAATATTTACAAAATATATTATTATTATTGTTTGACATATAATAATACACAAGAATTATTTTCAATTTCTGAAATATTATGATTAAAATTATCGAGTTGAGTTATACTACTATCATTACATAAAAACCATTTACCATTCTTTTTAATAAATGCCACATAATGACCACTGTTTAATGAATTCCCATAATGAACTATTATACCTGTTAAACTATAATTATGATTTATTTTTTTAGAATCTCCTGATTCACAAACATCTTTTAAACTAACTGGTGTTGATAATGTGAAGTTGTTTGCGATGGTTAGTTTTTTATTAATTTTTCGTAAGAAATTATCACCTCTACCGACTTTAATTACCAAATATGTTGGTAGATCAGTTAATACTGTTTGAATAAATAATTTTTGATTATTACAACTACATTCATAATTATAGTCAGGACAATTTTTTGGTTCTAATGCGCTTTCCAAAAAATCTTTGAAACCGATTGACTGTTCATTTCTTTCTATCAATGCTTGCGATATCAATAAACATTCTTGTTGGTCATCACATATTTTATATTTATTGTTACAATTATTTCCTTCACATCTGATTAATTGATTCATTAACACACGAACATCTTTCTTTTTCTCTGCCATAAAATCTATTATCTTATCTAAAAATAATTGTACTACTTCACAACTGTCTTGTTGTGTTCCTAATGGATATTTACGTTCCATACAAGATGCAATATATACATCTCTAAGAAAAGATGAATTTAAATTATTATTAGAATGATAATTAACATAAAATTGTTTAAATGTATTGAGTGTTGGATTGTTAGTGATTAATTGGTCACCAAAAATTGGTATCTGAAGCAATATTTGCATTGCCGAATTAAAATAACAAGAATTCCCAAAATTTTGTAAACCTTGTGGTATTTCACTTGGTATTGATGAATTTGGAGTAATTATGGACATTATATATATATAATATAGTTTATTTAAATATATAACCCAAATAATATTAATTTCAATATTTCTTTAAATAATAATCTAAATATACTATTATTACAATAATGGAGCTTAATAGTAAATATAGATGTTTATATAATTCGTTTAATTATTTGAATTATATTGATCCAAATTCTGGTTGCCCAATACCCCCCAAAATAGAGCATAAAGAATATATTGATAATAAATTTTCTCCATATGATCAACTATTAAAACAAAATAAAATATCAGAAACATGTCAAGATAATTTAAATTATTTAGACTCCTCAAATATATATGCTGATTTTGAATCTAACAACATCTCTATATTTATTCCAGATTATATAGATTCTTTTCCAAGGCTCAATAATAATAATAATGATGATGATATATTGCCGACATCAATTGATCTAACAACATATTTCCCAAAAATATATGATCAATCATTATATGGAATTACTAGTTCTTGTGCTATAGTTAGTGTAATATCTTTTTATCTAAAAAAATATTATGATATCGACCAATTACTATCTCCATTTCTTCTTGCATATCATCAATATTTATCAACAAAAAGTTGGGAATCAATCGACCTATACACCGGAATTAAGATTTCACATAGTTTAGGAATTTATTTATATGATGGTTGCGACGAATTAATTATCCAAAAAGAAAATATTAATAACAAAAATGACAATTATTCTTTGTTTGTTTCTATGGACCATACAACCAATAAAACTAATAGCATTCTAACCAATACAACAACTTTCGATATTGATCTTAACCAATATACAAATAATGATATGTTGATAAATTTAAACTTTACAACTAATATCGATAAACAACCCTCTAATATAAATCATAAATTAGAATATTTTTTGAGAATAAATTTTAATATAAATAATATTCGAAAATTATTAAACAATATGACACCAATATTATGTTCATTTAAAATATTACCAGAAGTACACAAATCTAACCATTGTATTGAAGAGGTTGATCCAAAATTTTATAATTATTTAAATAATATAGATTATTGGTGTGATGTAAATAAATATTATTTAACAAATAAAAATAATTATACATATTCAGTATCAGTTGTAATAGTGGGATATGATGAAACAAAAAAACAATTAAAAATAAGAGGATGTTGGGGTGATAATGTTGGTATTGATGGTTATTTTTATATTGATTATAAAATTATTGAACAATATAACAGTTTATTTTTTGATACATTTATTGTGGATATAAAACCATCATTAAATAGTAATTATTTGATTGGTCTCCCTTTAATAGATGAAGATATCAATCATAAACCAGGAAATAAGGTTTCAAGATTTCCAATAGAACTACCATATGATAAAAAAACGGAATATATATTAGAATTGGATACAAAATCTGATGATTCTTCTTCTAATTCTAAAGGTCCATTTAAAAAAGTGAAAAGTATGACAAATATATGTGAAACATTTATAAAAATAGAGACATTATATGAATTAGATAATTATAAAAAAGAAATATTATTAAAACAAATTGTTAAAGAACAATAAAACAACAATAATAAAAATATATAATATATAAATATTTATATATTAATAAAATATTTATATGTTATTAATATATATATACATATGTCGAATATTAAACAAAATTCATTATTCAATGTAAAAGATCAATATTCTTGGTCTAATTTAAATTGCAATTGTAATACTACATTTACTGAAGTTGGATTAAATGAAAATATTGTATTGTTACCTCCAATTACTAATATTGATTCATTAGTTGAAATTAATTTACCAACTGTCAGTAATAGTATTGTTGATAACGATGCAAATCCAGTTATTGGTGTTATTCGTAAACCTATGTCTGACCACGCTCCTGTTCTTCTTGCAAATAATGTTCCTTCTAATGCATCTTTTCAATTATTAGATGCATTTGGATCATTAACACAAAAAAATCTAACTGGAGACAAAGTTATACCATCTAATGGAGAACTAAAAGTGAATAATGCAATTACCGAAATAGTAAAAGAGGTATCAAAGAGTGAACAAGAAATAGCATCACCAGCAGTTGTAAAAGAGGTTCAAAAAGAACAAATTAATAAAGAAATTGTTAAATCGGTTCAAGAAGTTACTACAAAAGTAATGGAATCTGAATTAGGTAAACAAAATGTCGGAAAAGATGAATCCAAAAAGATTAGTGAAAATATTGCTGAATCGGTTGCAGAAAAGACAGAAGTTAAATTAAATGATCAACCAAGTGAAGTGAAACATTCGATTCAAGAAGTTGAAAATATTACCAAAAAATGTGTCGGTGAAACATTAAAAGAAATGGGTATGACTGAAGATGAATGTAATAAACATGCTGAAACCATATCTAAGGAAACAGTTGCTCTCGTTCAATCGAATATTGAAAATAAACCAATTTCTGAACAAAAAATTATTGCTGAAATTATCGCCATACGTCCTGAAGTAAGTAATGCTGTGAATGAAACATCTAAAGAAATCTCAAATGTTATTGAAAGTGGAAGTAAGATTTCAGTTAATAATGAAGATAATACAGTAAATGTTACAACAGAAAACAAAAATGTTATTAATAATAGCATCGCAAAAGTATTAGGAGAACATTTATCAAATATATTTACCGAAAATACATCTGAGGTTGAAAAAAAAGTAGAAAATAATGTTAATGGAACTATCGTAACACTTGATTTAAAAAATAATAATGTTTCAAGTGCTCTTCACGAATCTATTGGAGAACAACTCACAAATAATGTTGTTGAAAAATTTATTAATAAATTGCCTGAACGATTCTCCCAATTTAATACCAAATATGTTAATAAATCTAACCATATCAATGTTAGAGATTCTAATAACAAAAAAATTGATCTACATAATATGATCAAATCTAATATTGTTGAACAATTCTCCAATTTACAAACTAATAATATTTATAAAAATGTTAATAACTCTACTAAACGTATTATTGAAGCTATGGAAAATGTTAATAGTGCTAATCACATCGTTGAAGCTACCGCTGAAATTACACAAAATAGTACTAATAATAATAATATTAAAGTTGAAACATGTACTAAAAATTGTAATCTTAATAAACCAGAAACTGCCGAAGCAATTGCTTCTGTAGTTGCATCACGTCTTGCTCCAATTAATGTTACATCTGTAAGTGTAGAAACAAACCCCAAAAAAGAAAATAATGTGACAGTGTCTGCAATCGTGCCAAATAATGTTGATTCTAAACATGTTGCCAATATTATTGTTGACACTGTTAATAAAACATCTTCTGTTGTTAAATCAAATAATGGTGTTCAATCAAATGGCAAATCCTCCAATAAACCAGATTTTTTAACTATTATGATTGTCTCAAGTATTGTTCTATTTGTTGGATACCATCTTTATAAACGACTCTAATTATAATAATCTTTACTATTTATTAATAATATAATTATAAATATTAATATACCAATTATTAATATATATTTTAATCCTTCTTTCATCATATTTATTTTCGGTTCTTTATTTGGTATCGAAATATATAAATATATCAATTTATTCAATCTTATTATTTCTGGTATTGTATATTGATTTACCATATATTTATATTCTTCATATTTTGGATCTTTATCTTCTCTAATTATTTCTTCTAATTTATTGGACCAATCATTATATAATTTTAAATAGTCTTTTAATTCATTTCTCACACTGTTTAATATATCAGAATTTTCCATCCGATAATTCGATTTACTTCTCGATTTTTCATAATATTCTGTATCACGTCTTACTATCATAGCATTAAAAAAATCAACAAGATCATTTGTTATTTTATTTTTAGAATCATATGGGAGATATTTAATATTTCTTAATGATTTTTCATATAATGGATTTTGATCATATTTAAAATTATTATTTAAATCAATAGATGAAACATCAACGGTTGCATTATAACTCATTAAATATATATATATATATTATTTATATATTTAAAAATCAATTAAATATTTTGTACATTACAATGTATTATATGAATAAATTCATCAATTATTTTATTTATTTCATTTTTAACAAACATATTTTCATCATTGTTTGTTAGATTGAAATCATTCGTAATTTTTCTCATTGTTTTACATTTATTATATGCTCTTTTATAAAAATCTATAACTAGATATTTATTATTATATGTAATTACATCATCTAATAATGAATTATATTCTTTTAAAAATATATTAAAAGAAGACCATTCATTTTTATATATAGAATGTAGTTTATCGTCGTGTGATATTATATAAGTAATATTAAGTATTGAATTAATAGAATTATCGGAATCCATTATATATTATGTATTGATATTAATTTTTTTTATATAAAATATTATATTACTTAATATATATGTCAAAAAAATCAAAAACTAGTAAAACTAATAATGATATTCATATTGAGGGATTATCATTCGATGATCCTCTCGACTATATGGGCATTGATAATAATTTCTTAAATAATCAACAATATTCTGAAAAATACAAAATACTTGCTGAAGCATGGTCACAACTCCCATTATACCAAAATAAAGATAAATTAAAAGATATTTTTCATAGTATCATCAATAATCAGGTCACTATTATTGTTTCTGGAACTGGTTCTGGTAAGACTGTTATTATTCCCAAATTACTATTAAAATATTTTATGATCACAAATAAAAACAAAATAAATGATAATCCAGAGGATGCTGCAAGATATAATAGTAAAATTGTTATCACTAATCCTAAAATTTTAACTACTGTTTATAATGCTGATTATAGTGCTGCTACTCTTGACGTACCTATAGGTACATATGTTGGTTACAAATTTAGAGGATCTCCTGATAATGCTAGCGGTCCTGATGTTAAATTATTATATGCAACGGATGGTCTATTATTAGCCCAAATATATAGTGGTGATGTTTTATTATCAGAATATCAAGGTGTTATTATTGATGAGGCACATGAACGAGGCATTAATATTGATCTTTTATTATATTTCTTTAAACACGTTGTACGTAATAGACCAGAATTTAAAGTTATTATAATGAGTGCTACTATTGATGTAGAAATATTTAGAAAATTTTATGAAGATGATGGTATAACATATGGACATGTGGAGATAAGTGGTAAATCGAATTATCCGATAATGAGTATATATATGCAACCAAATGATAAAATCAATTTATATAATTATTTATCTGTTGGCATCAGTATTATTCTAAAATTATTAGAAGAAAATAAAGAAGGAGATATTTTAATGTTTGTACCATCTGTTAGTGATCTTGAAAAGGGATGTAATGATTTAAGAACAGCATGTCCAAATAAAATAAAAGTGGGTGATATATGTGATTCATATTATTGTGCGGAAATCAGTTCTGGGACTAATGAAGAAAATAAAGAACTCGCAATTAGTAAAGATAAATATAAATTGATTAGTCCTAAATTTAACCGTAAAATTGTTTTCGCTACCAATGTTGCTGAATCTTCAATTACATTGGATGGTATCGTGTATGTTATTGATTCTGGTCTTGAAAATAGATTCGAATTTAATTTCGAAAAATATGCTCAAACCAATCAAAAAACTTTCACTACTCAAGCTCAAATTAAACAACGTATGGGAAGAGCTGGTAGAACTCAACCTGGAACTTGTTATCATCTTTATACTGAACAACAATTTAATGGATTTGAAAAATACCCAAAACCATCTATAGCAACAGCAAATTTGAATGCGGAATTTATATCATTTATGAAAAACCAAAAATTTTTAACAAATACGATTGATTTATGTCAACATTTAATTACACCATTAACTCCTCAACAACTGATTTCCGCTATTAAATTCTCACATTTTAATAGACTATTTAAAATCGTTAAACTTAATACACAAAATGGGGGCAACTCTGACTCTGACTCTGTTTCCGACTCTGACTCCACTTTCTCTCTATCCAAAGAAGACAATTCTGATGAAGATTCTTTAGATGTAAGTGCAAGTTTAACATTTAAAATGATTCCATATGAAAAATTTAATAAATATGATTCATTATCCTCTTATCAAGGTAGTTTAACAAGATTGGGTAATATTATCAATCAATTACAAGGTTATCCAATAGAATTAGGTTTGTTATGTTTTTATGGAAAATTATTGAGTCTACCAATGGTCTATTCGTTGGTCGCTATTTTAACTACAAGTAATTATAATGTTAATTCTTTGATAAGAATACCAAATAATCTCAAATCACACGAAAAAAATACTTTTATTACTGAAAATTTTCCAAATGCTCTATCTGATAATTATTCAGAACATCTATTCTTTTATTCATTGCTTACAAATTATTATGAACTTGGTAACAATCTTGAATTACTTAATCTACCAGTTTTTGAAAAAGTTGCAGAAATACAAAACATTTTCTCTAAAAAATTAGATAGAATTAATTATGACGATTATGTTGCTATTAATAAAAAATATGAACTTATACCATCTGATATTAATATTGATGATCTCGAACTTATGGAAAAATTATATTTCGCCATCTTCTTATCCTATCGATTTAATACTATACGATTAATTGACACATCTGTTAAACCATTATATAAAACACAGTTTTTTAATGATAATTCATCTGTTACTCCATCGTTTAATTTCGGTAAACAACTTACTAATGAAGATGCTAATAATTATTCTTGGGGTATATGCTCTGGTATCTCATTAAGTGACAAATATACAAATGTTAATGGATGCACTCTTATTCCTAACAAATATAGTGAAAAATTTATAAAATATTATATGTAGATATTATAATGAACACTATTATCTCATATTTTATTGTCGCCATTTTTTATATTTTTTTATCGTTACAACCAGACAAATATTATAAAAATTTATATAATACTAAATGTTGCCATTATCTACACGATTTATCATTCTCTGAACACGACACTTTTAATGTTAATAAACATATATTAATTCCTTTTATATTCCTATTCCCTACCATCCTCTTTCTCTCCAATCAAATCCCTAACTTTTTTAAACTATTGTTACCATTATTTATTGCCGATATTATTGTTCATTTATTTAAAACTTTTATTAATAAACCACGACCTGATATTATACAACGTATCGACTATTTATATAATAAAATCTATTTCAATAATTCACAAAATAATGTATCTATTAATCATAAAATTAATGCTATCAAAAATAGTAAATATCAATCTGAATTGTTAGATGGATATAAATCATTCATTTCTGGACATACTTCATATGTTTTTTCAGTATTATTTATTATTGGTTATGTTATTTTCTTTAATAATTCAAGAGCAATGTATCCAATAAATCACTATTTATTATTAATAATTTTTATTGTGTATTTTATGTATGCTATATTATGTTGTGAATCAAGATTATCTGATAATAAACATCATCATATTGATATCATAGCTGGGATATTAAATGGTTTAATTATACCGTTTATTGTTTTACTATAAACATAGTTATTTTTTTCTACATATTATATATATAATTTAATATGTATTCGTCTTTTGGCTCTTACACTATTTGTAAGAATATTGAACATTTTGGTAATGATGGAATTACCGAAACCAAACATAATAATACATTATCAGAAGATGATTTAACTAAAAAATATATTTTTTTTAATAAATGGACTCATATTACAAATGTACCATTGATTTTTTACAATATGTCAATGCATTCTGGTATTATTTGTGCAATAACTGCTCGTAATGAACTATATTATGCTGATCAATATATATTTTCTAATCCTAATTGGACTAAAATTGATGGATCTTTCTCTCACGTTTATACTATTAATAAAAAATTATATGTTGTTAAAACTGATAATAAATTATATTTTTCTCCAACTTACCAAGTACCAACTTGGACTGATCTAAAATTAGATAATGTTATTAATATAATTGTTAATGGCAATATTTTATTCGCTAAAACTAATGATCTTAATCTGAATTATGCAACTGATTCTATTGAAACAATACCCAATTGGAAGACCATTCCTGGTAAATATTTTTTTCTCGATATTAGTTTTATGAACAATACTTTATATGGACTTATTATGAATGGCTCTAATCAATCTTCAATAGTTTATATTTCATTCCCTGATTTTATGAATGGTCTTGAATGGACCAAAAGTTCGATTGATTTACCGATGGATTCATTCAAAGATAATAGTCCATATACTAAATTATTTTGTTATAATGATATGTTTTTTATAACTGATTATAGATCGTCAAATGTATTGATTAATAATATTTGGCATAAATTACCTTTTATTTTTATGCATATTACTGGACACAACAATGGATTTTATATGTCAACAACAGATAAAGTATTTGCAATTGGAACAGATCCGATCCTTACAGATAACCAAAAAATGGCCCTCGTCGATAAATATAATGCTGCAAAACCGTATCTAAATAATTTTAAAAATAGTTTAATTAAATTTCTTGCAACACCTGGAACAATAAAAAATTTATTAATTGGTGGAGGTGTTCTATTTGTTATGTTTGTTATTATATTTATTTTATTTATTATTTTGGTCAAAAAATAAATCATTTATAATTTTTATATTTAATATTTTCTTTGTATTATATATAATTAAATATGTATTCTGCTTTTGGAACATATCATAACAAAAGAAACAATCAAAATAATGTATATCAATCATTAGACCAAGATATAAAAAATTTAACAAATCATTCTTTTAATAAAGAGCATTTTACTAATTTTGATAATAAAAACCAATATATACAATCCAATAAACGGTTTAACAATAAAATTTTTGAACATTTTAATGCTGTTAGTGGTAGTATACAAAGTATTATTGGTGTCGGAACAGATAAAAATTTATATATTAAAGATGGTTTAACCAAACCATGGGTCAAAGTTCCAAATTCTGGTGACGTTAAAAGTGTTTTTCAATTAAATGATTACACTTTTGTTGGTGTTGGTATGGATAATAAATTATGGACTCGATCTGATATTAATGCTAACTGGAATCAAGTACCTAATTCGGGTGATGTAATTCATATTATACAGTTGAAAGACAACACTTTTCTTGGTATCGGAACTAATTTATTTTTATATACTAAAGCAACTTTAACTGCTCCATGGGTCCAGATTCCTAATTCTTGTTGTGTAACTAATATTATACAATTAAATGATAGATCGTTTGTTGGTATTGGAACTGATAAAAAATTATGGACTAAAGCTACTCTGACTTCTGGATGGTCACAAGTTCCTAACTCTGGTGATGTTATTAGTATTGTACAATTACCTGATAATACATTCGTTGGTATCGGTACTGATAATTTTTTATGGACTAAAGCATCTCTCACTGCTCCTTGGAGTCAAATTCCTGCTTCTTGTTGTGTTACCAATATTACAAATATCTCTAAACGACCAGAATCTACACAAACTGTATCCGCTTCTGCTTCTGCTTCTGCTTCAACAGTTCCACTTGTCACTTTCTATAGTGGTTATAATTATTCCGGTGTTGCTAACAGTTTAGATGTTGGTGAATATTCATATGCTAAAATGTTAGCTAGTCGTATTGCTAATGATAGTATTAGCTCTATCAAAATACCTAATGGATATACTGTTATTGTTTATCAAGATGATATTGGTAGTTTATCAACAACATTAACATCAGATGTTCCAGATTTACGTACTGTAACAGTTAATGGGCGATCATTTGATAAACTTATATCTGCATTTAAAATATCCGGATCACCTACCAGTCCAAATGTTAGTGTATCCAGTCAAGTTGCTACTCCATCAAATCCAAATCCAAATACAAGTGTTGGTGTAGCTAGTCAAGTTGCAACTCCATCTAATCCAAATACAAATGTTAGTGTATCCAGTCAAGTTGCTACTCCATCAAATCCAAATCCAAATACAAATGTTAGTGTATCCAGTCAAGTTGCAACTCCATCAAATACAACTACAAGTGTTGGTGTAGCTAGTCAAGTTGCAACTCCATCAAATACAAATCCAAATGTTGGTGTAGCTAGTCAAGTTGCAACTCCATCAAATACAAATCCAAATGTTGATGTAGCTAGACAAGTTGTGGATGTGTCAAGTCCAATAGGAGTACCGATAGGATCATCACCAGTAAATTATAATGCATCACCATATGGTTCGAGTAAAATATCTCAAAATTTTTATACACAATCTAAGGTATTATTTGGAACAAATAATTATTATCCAGTTGGTATGAATATAGATGGATCTGTATTTACAAATGGAAATATTTTAGTAAAAGGAGATAATGTAGTGTCGGGCAATGGTCGTATTAATTCGTTTCAGATAGATAATCAATTATGTATAGATGATGTGTGTATAGATCGTGTATTGCTATCGAATATGATAGCAAATACAGGAAAACCATTGCCTCGAAATTTTACAGTATTTCGATAAACGAGAAAATAAAAATATAAAATAATAATATTAATAAATTATTTTATATTAAAGTTTTATTTAATCCTCAAATCTTATGATTGTACATTATTAAAGATATCCATATTATTTTTAACAATTGTTTTTAATGTATCACATAATGTTGGAATATTTGATTTAATAAGATCAATCTGTTTTGAATAATTTACATCATCAATATAAAAATCAATTAATTGATATAATTGTTCAATATTAGATAGATCATCATTAATAACATCACAAAATACGACAATATTATCGTATAATAGTTTATTATCATTTTCACCATTAGATGGTTTTTCAGAAATAACTAATTTATTATATTGTAAAATTTCATTAATACGGCATGTTTCGAGACCAGTATTATCATAATAATGTAAATTAATAATAATTTTTGATTCATTAATTAATTGATCGCGGTCAGATTCAAACACATCATATGCGATTTTTATATTATATTTTTCACTTAATAAACTTAATATATTATTTCTTCTGTCATTACAAGTTCCATAAAATAATATATCATATTTAATATCTGATGGGAAAATATCATTAGATTGTGATATACAAAATGGCATTGGCATATAGTTTATTTTATTATTTAAGTGTTCATATTTTAATTTGTTTTTAGTTGAATATTCCCATATATATTTACTATTTTTTATCATATTAGTATATTCATCATTGAACCAATTTGAGTCTGGATTTTCTATCTGATATAATATATATGTTTTAGGTAATAAATCTATATTTGATGGATAACCAATTATAATATATAAATCATCTGATAAAGGGTCATATTTATTCAAACTATATTTAATATCGACTGTATAATTTAGATTGGTTAATATTTTGTCCATATATGTTGCGATACTTTTAATGCGTATTGGAACAATTATTATTATTTTTTTTAATAAATCTTTATTTTTTATTATAGGTTCGACTGATTTGCATCCAGTAATAATATCATTTATTTCTTTTTGATATTTTTTTTTAATGAAAATACCATCATTTTTTGAAAATATTTTAGGATGTACAAGTGGTCCTAATTCGTTTTTAAAATATCCGTATGTATTAAATCCAATACATTTGTCGTTGTTTAACGCTTCAATTTTCATATCTTCAATTATTGATAAATTCAAACATATATCTTTACCAATTATATCTAATCCTTTGTATATAACAAAATCATCATCTTTATATGATTCTAAATAATCATTATCATCTGTTTGGTTAATAGTAATAGTATTAATAAGTGGTTGTGTGGAAATTGAAGTGGAATTATTAATTTTTTTAACATATAGTCCGTCATTATTATAATATCTGTTTTGAAGATTAATAAAAGAAGATTCATTTTTTATATTAAATTTAAGATAACCATATGTATTAAATCCCAAACAATTTTCATCAGTATCGGCCAGAATTTTTAGTTCTTCAATAGTTTTGTTAGCGACATATGATATATCATCACCCATACTGTCTTTATTAGGATAAAAATCATAATCATCAAAAGATAAATTATTTTGTTTAAGATTATTGGCAATATTAGGGTTATTAAGATTAAATTGTGATACATTATTGAGTTCATAAGCGTTTTGGTTATTATTACTTTTGTCCCAAGGTTGTTTTCCAATATGAATACAAGAAAATGAATCATAAAATACAGATATATAATTTTTAGAATAATAAATATCTGCATATTTTCTTTCAAAGAATCCTTCACTTGGATAAGGACCAAGATCTTTATAAATCGCTGTTGACATAACTGACGGTTGTAGAGAATAATGGGGCCAATATATACAAGTACCTCCTTTATATTTGGCGATTGTTTTATTATATACATCTGAACCAGCTGGATAATGTTCATGAATACGATAAACAATATTGTTATTAGTTTTAGCGAGATAACCACCGAGAACTGGTCTGTCCGGAACAATTGTGTAATTTTTATTAAATAATACTTGTGCTATTTTTTTGTTTTTTATATCTTGATCTGATGGTATTTCATCCATTGGATTGATTTCATTGCGAATTAATATTTCAATAGCTGGTTTAATATAATTTTTCTTTACAAAAAACTTCCAATCATCTTCCATATGTAATATATATGGAGATGTTACCAGTGAACGTATCATATTCATACTTACAGCATGACCTTTTTGTTCTGGTGTTTTTAAAATGAATTCACAAAATGGATATAATTCTTTCATTTTATTTCTATCATCTGGAGAAGAATTATCGTCAACAACTAACCATCTATCAATATTTAAAACATCTGCACAACAATTAATAAAAGAATTCATTGTTTTCTCAAAAAGATCAAATCGTTTACAAGTTGTAACTGTGAAGGTTACATTATTTTTTTTATTTGTTTGAAGATATTTTGAGATTATATCAACTCTATTTTTATCATAATTAATATATTCATTCTCTATATTATTTACTAATGACATCTTTAATGCTTCAAATCTTGGCCACTCTTTCACATACAACGAATGATATTTATCTGCTAAATCATATGCTTCTTTATATTTACCAAATTTTGATAACGCAATAATATAAACATATTTTGCTCTCCATTCATATATATCCCTATGTAAAAATAAAATCTGATTACTTGGATATGGTATTCTTATTGCTTTACTCAAATAATAACAAGCTCTTTCATAATTATTAATAGACAAATAATATTCACTTAAATCAAATAATGGTTCCACTCTACTCGGTAAATACGTATGTGCCTTTAAAAATGCTTTAACTATTTCTTTTTCACTTCTCTTTAATCTTACTAAACAATGTGCAATTTTATTATATGTAAAATACATTTCTTCATACCACCCTTTGAATTCTAAACGTTTCTCATAATATTTCATACTATTTTCATAATCGTGACAATCAAAATAACTCTGACCTGCATAAAAACAATATCTCTCTGTTAATGGATCATTCGGATGTTTCATTATATGATCTGATAATAATTTCGCATCTCTCTCGTATTTATCACTTACTTTATTTCTTGCTCCCAATCTTCTTGAATCTATATAATAATTTCCCTCTATTTTCCCTTGTTTAACATCCTTTTTATTGCTACATACTGGAAACTCATGCAATATACCTCTATATTCCCATTTTAATTCACGGTTTTTAAATACCTGCCCTCTGTCATATGTAAAATCTAATCCATATTTTAAACTATATAAATCATCCTCCATCTTTTCCGGAAATTTAAAATCTCCCACAACTATATCATCCGCATCTATTACCCATATGTAATCCGATTTATTATAACACGCCTCTAATGCTTTACTACGATTATATCCAAAATCACGCCATTTATGACTAACTAATTCACCATCTATTCCAGCTTCTTTGAAAAAATTCTTGATTAATTCTTGAGTGCCATCAGTTGAACCTGTGTCTGATATTACCCAATAATCAATATATTTCTTAATGTTATTTAATGTCTCCAATATAATATGTGCCTCATCCTTCACTATCATATTTAAACATATTTTCTTTTTATTGCCTATTTGACTCATATATATCTATATCTATATTTATAACATTATTTTAACTCATTTTATTAAAAAAATTGATTTTTACAATCATAATATTTAATATTATTATATATACATTTATATATTATTTAATGAATAACTATGATTATAATTCTTATGATGATAGATGTAGTATTATAAATGAGATGCAATTATTATTAGAATCATATGGTATGGCCAATATTTCTATTATACCACCATCTAACATAAAAAATAATGACAATAATGACGATATATCTGATAATAGTGCTATGAATGACGTCGGTATTATTGATGATAATAGTGTTATGAATGACGACAATATTATTGATGATAATAGTGTTATGAATGACGACAATATTATTTATGATAATATTACTATTAATGACGACAATATTATTGATGATAATATTGCTATGAATGATGACAATATTATTGATGATAATAGTGCTATAAAGGATAGTGCTAGTTTGGATGCGAAACGGAAACAATATAACGAGTTTATAAATATGTATGATAGAGATAAGATCGATAAATATATAGATAAGGATTATTTATTAAAAATAAACAGACCATTAAAATGGAATAATAGATTAATGATAATAAATAAAAAAAAAGAACAATATACGAGTATGTTAGAGATGACAAAAAAAATAGAGAATGATATAAATATGTTTATAGATAATATGTATATAAAAAAAATAAACAGGAATATAATTTATAAAAATTAGTTTCTAAAATTTCTTCTCTGCGTAAGAGTTGATATGAGTGCGTCGTATATAGTATAATTATCGATCAATGCATCAGTTTTAGCAAGTTCATTAAAAACAATATTATTAAAATTATCGACACAGTTTTGAAAGTTAATTAATATATTTTTTTGAAGTAGTGTTATATCATCAGATAACATAATAAATAATTTAATACTAAACATATTAGTTCTTGAAATATTGTTTGTTGTGATATATTGATATTTTTTTTTATAATCAATAAATTTATCAAAATAAAATTTTTTTATTTTTGCATTATCAGAGTCTGTATCATTGTAGTTAATAAGTGATACTACATCCCATATATTGATTAGGAAATCGGTTTTACGGTTACACATGTAGCAACTATAATTCCATTTGATTAGTTTTTGTATCATTGAATTTTTGTCTGTTTTTTTGAATTCCATAATAATATCTTGTTCTGATGAAATATTTGTATTCTTTAATTTGAAATCTATCGGATTTTTATTAAGATCATCATTCATATCAAATAATTTATGTTGTATTTTTGGTTCTTCATTTACATTATCAAAATAATTCGAAATAACAGTAGGTAAAATACTTCTTTTATATTTAGTAACATATTGTTCAAAAGATTTTATTTTATTTGTTAGTTCAATATATATCATTGTTAGATTATTTATATATATAAACAATAAATGTTTAGTTCGTGTATCTTGACTAATATTAATAAAAATATTATTTAGATCTAGCCAAGTAATTTTTATAATGCCATCAATATTTTTATATTTATTTTTGAAATCAATCATTCTAATATTTTCGTCATTGATTAGTTTTACTACAGAAGCCAATTTAATATTATGGTTCCATTCTGAATTATTTTGTGTCATATCATCTGGATTTGTATCAAAATAATTATTAATTTGATAAATAGGTAATGAATTAACGATTGATTTAATACAAAATTGCATAATCACATCGTCATCACTGTTAATGTTAGCAAATAATGGATTTTTCAAAATAATATTTTTTAGTTTTATTGAAAAATATTCAGTCATGTTTGATATTAATCTAGACAAATTTAATTTATAATTGTAGGAGGGTCGATTTTCATTAATTTGTTTAAGATAACATTCCCGTATATTGTAATTAATTTGTGTAAGAATACATACCTGTATATTGTTATTAAGTTCATTCCATATTTTGTCAAGATAAATTATTGTATCAGTTAAATAATCACTTAAATTTAAAAAAAACAAATATGTATTTAAATGTGTAAAATTATCAAATGGATCTACTTTATCATCAGTATCGTTATTCAATAATATTAATTTTATTTTAAAATCTTGATGTCTTATACAAAATATTCTTGGATGAATAATATTATCATTTTCTGGTAAAAGATCTTGTAGACCATTATCAATTATATTATGGTTATTCACATAAAAAATTTCTAAATTTTGATTGTTTAAAAAAACATCATTTTGAATATTTGTCTTCAAAAAATTAAATATTGTTTTCCTCGTGTTGTCAAAACTTAATGATTTTAGACTTTTTGTATATATTTCTCTTGAACTGCTATCAACTCGTTTTGTAATAGTATTATATACTATATATTTTTCACAAGTTCTATGAACATCTAATGGTTGCTCAATTTCATTAATTTGTAACATATTTATTGATTTATATATTATTGTATATTGATATATAAATAATAAAAATATCAATTTTTTATGTAATAATATTATTTATATATGATATAACATCTCTAAAATTTTTAGTTTTAAGTAATTGATATATTAGATTTATGATATTATTTGAATCGGAACTATTTAATATTTTTACACAATGACGTTTAATTAAGAGTTTGTTAGATTGTAAATAAGCATCATCTTCCTGTGGTATATATGAAATTAATTTTTTATTTAAACAAAATTTTTTATGATTTAATTTAGTATCAATATATATGCGCGTCAATGTTTCCAATATAATTTTTATTTCATTTTGGATTTTTAGTTTAATACCATCTTTTTTCATAATGATATCAAATAAAATATCATATGGATTACCATAATATTTAAAAATTATATCATTGTATTCGTCAATATCATATCTATTGGATACTTTTACATTACTAATAATATTAGAAAAATCGAAATCCATAACATCGTCAATATTATATTTGATGGGCGTATTATTTTGGATGATTTCTTTTGGGAACAATATATTTTTTAATAACTTAATATTATTAAAATCTAACATATAGTCCAATAATTTAACATTATCAGAACATAAATTATTAATTTTTTTATGATAATTAATAATTTGTTCATTCATTTCATCTTTTACAATATATTCATTAACTGACATTTGTGTTATAAAAATAATTTGTTGTTGATTAGATCGTGATTTTTTAGTCAATGGTGTTTCGTTGTTTTGTGTAACAAACTTATAAATTTTTGTCATAATAAAATAGTCTGATAGTTCACTAACTACTATTTTCTTATGGGTTGTATTATTAATAAAATTAATATTTGAATCTTTAATAAGATGGTATGTATTTAAATTTGTTATGATGGAACCATTTTTTGAAAATAATTCTAAAAATCCATATTTATCATTATTTAAATACATATTAAAATCGTTACATTTATTACAATCGTTTGGACAAAGTTGATCTTTGTTATGTGGCACTAATATTTCATTATTTATTTTTTTGTTATTAAATTTAAAACCACGATTAAGTAATTTATCATACTTTAAATCTGGTTGATAATTTAAAAATCCATAAATACCATCTTCCCAATCATTATTAATTAGAATATCTTCAACATCATTAATATTAACAATAAAATCTTTATTATAAAATGGATCAAGAGATGTGACGTCGATATGTTTAGATCCATTTTCTTGTATAATATGATCAAATTGATTATTATTAAATAATAATGTTTCAATTAAAAATTTGTCATTTAATAGTTTATTCATATTTATTTTTAATTACTAATATAATATATTTATTTATATATTATAAAAAGTAACGCTAATTTTATTTTTTAGATGGTTCTTCTTTATAAGAAATATTGTATTGATTTAATAATTGTTTTAAATGTGACTCATCTATGCATGTATCACCAATACATAATTTATTCGATACATTTAGATTATCCATTATATTAACATTGCGAAAATAACTATTACATGATGGTGATTTACAATCTGATGTTCTATTACCTATTATTAATAATGATTTTTTTTGGTCATCATTTAATATTGAAGAATATAAATTATTAGATTCAACATTAATATTTTTGTCAAGAAATAATTTATTAGTTTGTAAATTTTTGGCATCAATATCGTCACCAGAAATATTTTTTGATATCATTGATTTACCATATATTAAATTACCAGTTAATAGTTCTGATGATATTATATTTTTTCCACTTATTGCTTCACTACTTATAATATCACCACTAATATTTAAATGTTTGGTAACATTAAGATTACCATTTAAAAATGTATTTTTTTTAATAAATAGATCGTCTGATATATTAATAGAACCATTAATATTAACATTGTCATACATATTGATTATTTTTGCGGAAGGTTTTTGATATCCATGGATGTCTAATGATTCGGTTAATACATTATTAATTAATTGAGGACCACTATAATATGTATTTTGTTCGATTATTGGTGCTTCAACTCCAAATACTTGTTTATTTTTAAATGGTTTAATAATATTACTTATTTTAATGTCACCAATTATAGCATAATTATAAATTGGATTATTAGAATCAATAGAAGCATATGAACCATTAATATTATAAAAAGGATTATTCATTTATTTTGTTATAATTATATAAAACAAAATAATGCATAAAAACATATATATATATATTTATTCTTTTAATGAAATTTAATTATCGACTTTCATTATAAATGCTAATGCATAAAATGATGGTGTTATATCTATTGGTATTCCTGAACCAGTATCATTTGTTACACCACTTATGGTTCCTGGACTTGTTAAACGATCTCCAGAACAATCACCTCTTTTCCAACAATTACTTGCTGATGTTAAAGAGTTGCCACTCAATGTCACACTATGATGATGTGCTGGTAAATTGCTAATCTGTAATGTTACCATTGTATTACCTCCTGTTTTTCCTATATCATTTTTATTTCCCATACCATAATCTGAACCTGAACCCATAATAAAACGACTTCTTAGATCTGGTGTTTTGTTTTTACCATCACATAATAACCATCCTTTGGGTATATTATTTATTGCACCAGACCACATTACTATTATACCGGTTGGAATAAATGATGAGTTTCCCGTTGTTAGACGACCAGTGATATTGACATCCCCATTTACTGATAAATTTTTTTCCATTTTAGTTATTCCATTTACATACAAATCATTCATTGATATATTTCCTGGTGTTTTTATATTTCCATCTATTGTTGTATCCCCTCTAATATAATTTGTTTTATCTATTTCTGATGGTAATAATGTGTTATCCATTTTTGGATTATGGATTGACTGTCCACCTGGTATAATTATTGGTTTAGTAGATGTTAAACCTCTTAAATTACTATATCCATTAACTTCTAACATATTAGAGGAAGATTTACCGGTAATATCGAGAGATGTTGCCGTAACATTACCAAAAGATTTAATATTTTTATTGATGGTTGCATTACCAAATAAAACCATATCACCGTCTACATTTGTATCACCACTTATAAAATTATATCCATTATTATTTGGGAATTGTGTAGGTAAAATATTAATTGGAATTTCTGTTATTACATTACGATTGCTAATATTTTTACCACCCATAAATGTGCCACTACCTTTTGTCTCCAGATTATTGTTTATTATATTGTTCCCTAATATATTTAAATTTCCATATAATAATGTATCACCTCCTATATTATTTATTCCCATATCATTTGGCATCTGTGTTTTATTATTTAATGGATTATATATTGAATTACCTCCTTTAAAATTTAATCCACTATCTATTTCAATAGTTTTTTGTTCATTGAATATTCTTAATCCATTATTAGATGTAAATATATTATTATTCCAAGTAAATCCCTTACCTTCCGCATTAATAACTGATACTTTATCTGTGTTTTTTAAAATAGTTTCATTATTATTTATACTTAGATTACCAACCTCAATATTATTATTCGCGGATGATAATTTCATCGTTCCATTCGCATGTATCCACGCATTATTATTCGAATATCCTAATTTTAAATTACGTTTTTTATCACTCCCTATCACTATATGACGACCTTTATCTATCTCATTTGGTGGAGCCGTTATTTGAATATTATATATATACTTTGTTGATCTTGGATCCCTTATCATACTAATAATATTATATATATAATAAATTTTTTATTATAATTAAGATCTTTTTTTTAGTCTACTTAATGCATTATTTAATGTTCCTAAATCTAATACAAATGGAGCTGTATCTTGCACTGAACCACTCGATGTTAATGTATTTGATACTATATTTATATTATTTAATGTTAATGATCTTGTATTATTTAATCCAGATGATGGACCACCTAATGGTAATTGACCACCTAATGGTAATTGACCACCAAATGGTAATGGTAATGGAGGAGCTATTGGAGGTCCTCCTAATGGTAATGGAGGAGCTATTGGAGGTCTACCGAATGTTTGAACTATCTGAGAGCTATTATTAAAATTGGAATAACTAATAATATTATCTGCATCTATTAAATCATTATTGTAATATGATGGAAAATATTTAATCTGTACAATATTAAAATTACAACCACATGTATTTGTATCATTATCATACCATATATCTGTAAATTCAATTAAAAATTTATACATACTATTTGTTTGATCCATTTTATCTATTTCTATTTTTTTGCCTATATTGTTAAATGACGTTACATCCTTTGATACTTTTAATGTTATCATTGTTATATTATATTTATCATCATCCAAAAATAAATCACCATTATTATTGATCTCGGATAATACACTTTTAAAATTACAATCATCACCAAATACACGTCTAACTTCACTATATGCCATATTTTCGAAATGTGTTATCATATTAAAAAAGAATAAATTAATACCAGTCAATGGTTCCAATGATATCTTTATTGTTTGATATTTTAATGACGACCAATTTATATTTAATTCAAATTGAGGCGTTACAAATACTACTTTTTTTAATATTATATTTTTTTTAAGCTCGCCTAAAGGTTCATTACAACCAGTTGATAGTAACTTTGTTTTATATATATTTTTTTTTTCATTATCAGAGGATGAAACAAATAACTTATTATTTTTTAATATTTTTATTGGGTTTGTAAATATATATTCCATCTTTTTGTAATTATTTATATTAACAATCTCCATTTACTTAATATTATATTAAATAAATATATCATTAAATTATATTATTATTTATTTTATTATGCTCTTTTAATTTATTGTATTTACATATTTTTCTATAAATAAATAACCTCCACCAATTAAAAATATTAATACTATTGTATTAATTGTTATGTTTAATATAACAATATGTGTTTTCTTGTTTTTATCATCTGTTTTAAAATAATTATTTACTGTTTTTCCTATATATATGTATATTAATATTATCACTATTATTGTTATCCATTCTAATAAATCTTTATTCATTTTATCTACTATATTGTTATAAAAAAATTATTGTTTTAATTGTTTTGATTGTTTTCTTTAATCTCTCTCTTCATCATCATCATTATTCAAATTATTCAAATTATTCAAATTATTCAAATTATTCAAATTATCATCATTACTATCATCACTATCATCACTATCGTCACTATCATCATCTACAATTATAGGATTACGATTACGATTACGATTATTATCACTATCACTATCACTATCATCTTCATCTTCAAATACATCATTATTATTAATTTGTTGTTGGATAATAGTTGGTGCCTCTGCTACTTGTTGGCGGGGACTAGGTGGTTGCGGGGGACTAGGTGGTTGCGGGGGAACAGTTGGAACATCAGTACGTCTCCGAACAACACGTCGAATAGGGTGTTGATTATTAGTTTGTTCTGATTCTGGTTCTGGATTAACATTAGAATTAACATTATGTTTTTGAGCTTCCCATCGCTGGTTATCAAGAGGACACGTTTTTTTATTTCGTAACCATGTTGTTATACAATGTGTATGATATCCATGATTACAAATACCAACAGATGTATTACATTCAGATTTATTAGATGGAGTTTCATTAATACATTCCAAACATTTTTCATTTAATTGGTTTCTACAAATAGGACAACAGTCATTATGAATATTAAGAGATGAAGCTGATATTAATGAGATGCTATCAATAGTAAAACGAGGCATAATATATATAATTGTATTTATATGTATATATTAATCAAATAAAATTAATATCAATTTTTTAATATGGCGGCCTATCCTAAGTAATTATATGTGATGTTTAATATCACATATAATTACTTAGGATAGGCCGCCATATTAAAAAATTGATATAAAAAATGTTAAATTTAAAGAATTAAATAATATTTCATATAATGGAAAATAAAGTGTTACCTAACATAAAAAAATCAAATTATTCGTCTTCAATATGGGTTGAAAAATATAGACCAACAAATATCGATAATATAATAAAACAAGATGAGATTAAACAATTTTTACAGGGAGTTATAATAGAAAAAAATATACCTCATTTATTGTTATATGGACCTCCAGGAACTGGTAAAACGTCTGTAGCATCTGTATTAATTAAAAGTTTATATACATATAAGAGATCTAAATCTTCGATTACTCCTCAAGATGCTCTATATTCAAATGAATGGTCTAAATTTAAATATATGGAAGAAAATAAAAAATTAAGAACAGATCGAGTATTAGAATTGAATGCATCAGATGAGCGGGGTATAAAAGTTGTTCGTGAAAAAATTAAAACATTTGCTAGTTTATCAATCGTATGGCAAGAAAAAGATACTGATATTCCTCCATTCAAAATAATTATATTAGATGAAGCAGATGCAATGTCATCAGATTCACAATTTGCATTACGCCGTATTATGGAAAAATATTCTAATAACACACGATTCATTTTAATATGTAATTATGTAACAAAAATAATTCCACCTATTGCATCGAGATGTAAATCATTTAGATTTTTACCAATTGACTTAGAGAGTGCTAAAATAAATATAAAAAAATTATTAAAAAATGAAGGTCTATATAGTAATATAAGTGATGAGATTTTTAATTATATTTATCAATACACTGTTGGTGATATGAGAAAAACAATAACATTATTTGAACGCTTAAGTTATATTGAAAAATTAGAAAATTTAACAATTGATATTGTTAGAGATGCTATTGGTGAACTACCAGAAAAATTTATCAACGAAATAATAAAATTATTGAAAAATAATATTAATATTGAAAACCATAAACAAATTTATAATGTATCTAAAAAAATTATAAATTCAGGATTTAATTGTCTATTTATCATCAATCACTTATATCGATATTTTCTTAATGATAATATTATTAGTGATTCAATAAAAGGTAATATTATATATAAATTATCAGAAATCGATAATAAATTAAATAATGGTAGTCTTGAAATAATCCAAATTATGGATCTATTAATATATATCAACACTGTCTATAACAAAATTCAATTTAATATCACAATTAATCCATTTACTGTTAATTTTAAAATACCATCGCTTGCTGATTATTAATATTTTTGTTTATTATATTATCATATATTATATCAACTACATAGTGATTTAAATATCTATTATTAAATAATTCAGTTGTTAATAAATGTTCCAACTCTTGTTTATTATGTAATGGACCTATTAAATAATAATATATTTTATTAAACCAATCATCAAAAAACATACTATTTTTTATAAATATAAAATCTAACATACTCTTATTATAACCATCATATTGATTACATATAACACCATAATTTTCACCAGCTTGAATCCTCCCCATTATATTTAATATCTCTGTTTTTAATTTTTGTAACACATTCCCTATTATCGCATTCATTTTATATCCCTACTTATTAATTATATATCATAAAAAAAAATAAAATTATAATATACATATATGGAGGATAAAATCGATAATTTAAAAAAAATCATTAAACTATATGAAAATATTTGTCAAAACAAAAAAATAAAATATTGTAGACTTTGTTTTGCTACTGATAATGTTGAAAATAAATGTACATTATGTGATAATAATTTGTGTTCTAAATGTGATGATAAATCAATTCTTCACGATAATGTAGAAGCTCCTAAAGTAGTAAATGGAAGTCAAATTACTATAAATGATAAAAAAGATGGTTATGATAAATATATTAATATAGGATATTCATATTGGTCTTAATTAAATTGTTTTTTTTGTATTACACATACGGTTTCTTAAATTATAGAAATTCATAGTCAATATTATATATTATCTATAAATTTCTATAATTTTTAATACTTCTATTTATAAATATTGTGTTATCTATAAATAGAATAAAATTATTACTTGGATAATCTGCTGTTGATAAATGTCTATTTATCTATGAAATTTTTAACGGTTGTATCAAAAACATAACTTCAATTTGACGGACATTTCTCTAATAATTTATTAAAAGTATCTATTGTATCTTTTGAACAATTATCAGATCTTATACATCTATTTAAATTTTCCATAATTTTGTTACAATCATCATATTTTGTATTATCATTACCACTATTATCAAATGTTTTAAACATATTATTAATTGTATTATGAGCAATAGATGATCCTATTCCAAATCCAAATCCTGATTTTATACTATCAATTAAAGATGGTTTATTATATATATCCCTTGGAATTGGACTAACAGCATCTTCTTTAATAATCGGATTTTTATTTTTTGGTATAGTAGTTGGAACTACTTTACGATTATTATTTGATGAATTACTCGGTTTTCTACTGAGAAAAATGATATTCATATGTATAACCTATATTATATAATTATACATTTATATTGACTAAATATATCAATTTTTTTATACTCTCGATTATCATATTATTTTATAAATGATATAAGATGTTATACATCTTATATCATTTATAAAATAATATGATAATCAGATATAAACTGACCAAGATCAAATTTGTATATTTATTATGGTAATATATCATCACATTCAAATATTTCATCACCGGGCATTACTTCATTATCATCTGTTTCATTATGTGGTATATTATGATCGTCGACGACATTATTAGTATTATTAGTATTATTATTATTATTATATATTAGGAGTAACATATTAAACCGATCATTAAGGACTTTCATTAAAATTGTTAATTCTTTAATACGATTATCGAAGCCAAATGAACGTATTGAAGATAGAATCCAAATATTTTTATTGTAGTCAAGACGTTGTTCGATAATTTTTAATTGAACATTAATATCATTGATACAAATTTTGATAGATTCAATTTCGGCATTAATAACATGGGTATTAGATTGGATTGAGTCGATGAATTCAGTAATCGTTTTAATTTTATGTAATATATCAAATTCTCTAATAAAATCAGCGACTTTAATAGCATTTTCGGATGTATCTTTGAGGATATAAGAATTGATATTATAAATGGATGAAGTAATATTAGACAGCATAATACTGGATATATTCATAAGGATTGCAGGAAGTATGAAACTCATTTTTTATAATAAAATAAGATAATTATATTATTTTTATATAGTATTAAAAATTATTAGTCTTCGTCAGAATCAGAATCAGAATCAGAATCAGATTCTGAATCAGTATCATCATTATCATCATTTGGATCATATTTTTTACCAGATTGATTTGCTCGTTTTTGTTTAATTTTATCCTTGTAAATTTTTAAAATATCGAGAAGAACAGTTAGAGGTCGTTTATTTCTATTTTCTACAAACCATTCTGGATTAGTTTCATACATTTCCCTTATTAATCCCATAGTATACGATTTTTTAGATATTGCTTTAGTGTGCCTTAGTGTTTTAGCAGTAGATTCCTGAGCAAGATTGAGATTTTGTTTAATAACTTTTTTATTTTTAGGGTTTCTTTTTTTGGTTTCTGTTAGTAATGCTTTTAAGAAATTAACATTAGATGCATATGTACGGAAGTCTTTGCAGGTGAATGCTTTACCCATATAATTTTGTATATATTCGTTAAGATCAACATCTGTTACTCTAAGAGTATTATTATTTTCGTTAATATATTGGAATATTTTTTCACCATCTAAATTCATTAATTGTTTAATTTCACTGATCATTAGAGGATCTTTAATAGTATATGATACGTGTTTATTAGATTTAGCCTTAAAATTTAATTTAACAACATCATCTGAAACAGTTACGTGTGATTTTTTCAAACTTGTGATACCATACGATTTATTATTCTGAGCATAACACTCTTTACCAACTCTGATATTAAATTCTTTAACGATGAGAAGCATCAATGAAATTGTTCTATTTTTTGAAAATAATGTTTTTTTAATATCTTCTTCCATTTTATCTTCCAATTTTGGTATTGATTTAATAAATTTATATAATCTTAAAAATTTATCCTCTTCTGCATCTTTAATATGGTCCGGATGATATCGATATTGTTTTCTACCTTTCGCATCCAAACCAGTCGCTTGTATTTTTGAATTTGGATCATCAGAAACCCAAACATCTATATAAGCGGGTGCGAGTCCTAATTTATTGGTACGTTCTTGGTCTTCTTTAGAAATTGGTTTATCATTTTTATAATATAAATAGTTAAATTTGAGTTTTGGATTACCTTTTTTATCAAGATCATTTTTGTCAAGATAAGCAATTCTATATATACCTCGTTTTTTTTGTTTATTAAGATCATCAAATGCGATATCTCTGCCACCAACTGAAAAATACGATAAATCAACAATATATTGGTTCATGATTATACTTAATAAAATAAAACAAAATAATATTATATAAATATATATTAATGTTATTTAACATATATATATATATTTATGACTACACTTTTTAAAAAACATAATCACTTTAGTGTGATTTTATATAAAAATAACGGATCACAATTATATATTAATCCTGGACACATTTTAGAATATACTGCAATTTATTATAAAAAAAATGATGATCACAATAATATTAATAATATTGAAACTAAATTTATTGGCGAATATGTAACTTATAAAGGTTGCCGTTCTGTTTTTGATGAAGAAATTACCATAGTTGGTATTTATATTAAACCAATGTTTATTTTTTTGAACAATCAATGGCTTAAAATAATTAATTATACCGACCCAATATATAAATATTTCGACTATCCTCATCTAATTTGCGTATCAAGTCATGATTATCACTATAAAGCATTACCATACGCTCATACCATTTCATTTTTTAAAGGAGCAAGCGTTGATCCTTTTATAAAACAAATTGATCTTAACTCAACAAATTATTCTTCATATAATATACCATATAATTCTCTTATCAATGAACCTCTTTATTCTATATCAACCAGATTATTCGGATCTTCTGGATCTTCAGGATCTTCCGGATCTTCTGGATCTTTTGGATCTTCTGGATCTTTTGGATCTTCTGGATCTTTTGGATCTTCCGGATCTTTTGGATCTTCCGGATCTTCTGGATCTTCCGGATCTTCAGGATCTTCCGGATCTTCTGGATCTTCCGGATCTTCCGGATCTTCTGGATCTTCTGGATCTTCTGGATCTTCTGGATCTTCTGGATCTTCTGGATCTTCTGGATCTTCTGGATCTTCCGGATCTTCTGGATCTTCCGGATCTTCTGGATCTTCTGGATCTTCCGGATCTTCTGGATCTTCCGGATCTTCAGGATCTTCTGGATCTTCTGGATCTTCTGGATCTTCTGGATCTTCTGGATCTTCTGGATCTTCCGGATCATCAATACTATACAATGTATATACTAGTTCATATAATGGATACACTGGATACACTGGTTCATATAATGGATATACTGGATATACTAGTTCATATAATGGATAGAGTATAGTTTTTTTAAATTATAGACATTCATAGACAATAATATATATTATTTATATCAGAGCAATATAAATGAAGTGATTTGGATTATTAATTATATGATTATAAACATAACTATATAATTAAAATTTTTTAATATTTATAAATAATTTTTTTATCATTAATGATGCCTTTAATAAAATTGATATCGTCATATTTATTTTCCACGAATGGGATATTAGATCGATTATATAAAAGTGCATTGATTATATGTTTATTAATTGAATCTATGTGTTTATTTTGTGTTTGATAAATATTATCAGTAACAATTTTATGTATATTATTATTATTATTATTATCGGATGATAGAGGTATTATTTGTTTAGTATATTTAGTATAAATAGATATATATTGAACATTAATTTCTTGAATAATGTCGAAAAAAGATTTGATATATTTTTTTTTAGCATCATGATCCATAGTATTATAATTAAGTTCATTAAAAAACTTATTAATATATGGTAGAGTTAATTTATAATAATAGTCATATAATGTATTGTCAGGGTCGGATAAAACATTGAATGAATAATGTTGTGAGAAATATTTTTTGTCTCTTGTAGCAATATTTTGTAATATTAGACATTGTTGTTTAATTTTATAATTGTCAGTAATATTAAAAAATAATAATTTATTATCATTTGATTCAAAATTTTTATATCTATTGTGTAGATTAATAAACTGATCTTTAAAATATTTAATTGTGTCATTATTAATATCACCATATTTATTATTAATAACTTTATTAAGATGTTCAATTGTGGTTTCATTATTGATTTGATTAATGAGGGACCAACAAATTATTTTATACGTGGAATTCAATATATCATAGTTATCAAATAAATTTTCAAAGATACAATCAATGGGAAATCTTTTATTGTCATCATTAATTAAAATATCATCATATTTATCATAATTAAATTTAAGTAGTTCCATAATAAAGTCATAACATAATGGATTATCTTCATCTTTATTAATACTGAAAAAATTGTTCCAAATTTGATTAACATCAATATTAGATTTAGTAAGTGGTATATGTGTTTTATAGATTTGTTTTAGAGTGCGTCGTAATTCTTCAACAAAAACATTATTAATATGATTTGTTTTAAATTTATTAATTTTATTAGATATATAATTATTTTGTGAAATGAGAGTGAATCCGAGAAGACAATCAATATTATCGAAAAATTGTTCAGTTCGATTAATTGGGTCATTAAACATATTATAACATTGGTCTAATGTAATTTTATTAATATTACATTTGAAAATATCTTTAAAAATAAGATTGACAGTGATTGTTAATTGTATAAATGTAATAATATGTTTATCAGTAATATTATTACGATTAGAGATCATATCTTGTATAAGTTTAAGGAGTGTCATAGGATACAATTCGAAATGTTTATTATAGTAATCGAATGGATTTTGATTAATAGCGATTCCCATAGAGTATCGTAATTGTGTTTTTGCAAGTTTCCAGTGAATATCATTTATATATAATGGTAAAATACAATTACCATTGCCTAATGCATTACCATATATTGCACAAGAATCATTAATACGTCCATTATCATAATGTTTTTTATCTGAAATATAAATATCTTGAGCTTCACATATTTGTTCAAATGTAATTAAATTATTTGAAATTTCCTCTATTTTTATTTTGTCCATAATTATACCTAATTTTGCTAATTTTGGAGTTATTACCTGAATTAATAAACCTGAAATATTTCCTGATTGAAGCTCATCATACCAATTGGTTCTTGATAATAATAAATTATATAAATCACATGAAATATTCATTAAAGAGTCATCATTATTACTATCATAAAAAGATTTAAATAGTTTTTCCCAAACGATAACATCATCTTGACATTTAGTAATTGATGCATAATTTTTGATAATATTATTATTCTGTTTGATTTGTCTTTTTATATTAGTAAATTTAAATTGTTCATTTTTTGCAAAATTTTGTAATAATTCAATAATATTAAATTTATCAGTCTTAATTTGGATCTTATTTGATTCAATAAAATTGTTTTTAGATATGGTTAATAATTCTGAATGTTTATCTAATATAACCTCATAATATTTTGATAATTTTTTATTATCATTTTTATTTGGTAAAATATCCAATTTTTGTATAATATTCGATATAATTTCTATATTTTCCACTAAATAACATGTGTCCATATATAATAATAAACTGCTCAAACCTCGTAAATTTATTTCATGATTTGAAATGTCTTTAAAATGGATTTCATGTTGTTTTAATGTTTTAAATTTTTTAAACTTGTATATATATTGGTTCCTTACATTTAACATTGTTAAACAAAAATATTTATTGTTTTTTACATCTTCAATATTATTTAATAGACCCTTGTATGATATTATAACATCTTCATCTGTGAAAATATCTGGTATATTATTGATACCATCTTCTGGTCTTTCATCAATTATTGTTGGTGGTTTTAATCTTGGAGGTAGTTTTATTGTTAGATTTGATGTAATTAATTTATTAATGTCATCAAATAAATTTATTAATGGTCTATAATTTTTATAATCTTTATTTACATAGAGATTATACATTATATCTTGATTATATGTGTCAAACGATATATATATTATATTTTTTGACTGGATATTCTCATATGTTTTTATATCCATCATTATTGATTCATATATTGATGAACAAGACCCAAATACAATTATATCATTAATATATTCATCAAATAACACATCTTTTAACGAATTTTCAAACATTTGTACTTTTATGTTTATTTCAAGTGAATCGATCTCATCGTTGTTCATTTCTGGCATCCACGTTTCAATCAATTCATTATTATAATTATTAGGTGATGTTGTATATTTTTTATAAATAATATTATTATCATTTGGTTCTTGATGATATAATTTATATATATCAATTAACAATGATGAATCAAATTGAACTATAATATTGTCAACAATATTTTTATAGTTTAACATTGACAAGACATTCGGAAAGATTATTGCAAACTTTTTATTTATATTTTTTAATGGTATTAATATGGTGTCATATTTTTCGTTTTTAATTATTGAAGATGATATTAATATATTTTCCATCGCTAACATATTATTACTAATTAATTTTTATATGTATTTATAAAAAAATATATTAATCAATAATTATTTCACTTTTTTTGTATATCAACACACCAACCCAGGAAATAAATTCATCTTATCTGTTTTTTCTTGGACTAGTTCATTAAAATTTTCTATATATTTTTTACAGTCTTCATCACTATACTTATATCCCCAACTCCAACCTCCAATTTTTATTCTATATGCTTCATCATATATTGATCTCTCATTACGTTCATTTATCACGGTTGGAGCCTTATGCCAACCTTGTTTTCTTAGCTCTTCAGCATTTTCATCCATAAAATTTCTCCAAGCTCCAGGCTCGTATGAATCTGCTATGGCCTCGGCAACAAAAAGACACATTCCTAACCAATCGCAACTGCTAGTGCCCGAGCCAAGGTCATAATATGGGTTCTCGGTGTAAATCGAAGACTTTGGTTTATATTTGATGGGCTGACTCTCATAATTAAAATATTTTTCGGTATTTAAAACATAATTAGTGTCACCAATATATCCTGTTTTTGCTTCGTGGTAAACATAGTCGGTAAAATTATTTTTATAACGTGGAGGACAATAATCATCAGTCATAAATGGTATATTACGCTGTTCACCAATGTTAATCATATTATATTCCTCTGTGTATGGTTTCGTTGCTGAATCTAACATCTTAGAATATTTGTCTGATTTATCTTCATTATCATCTTTACTATCATCGTCATTATCATCATTATCATCATTATCTTCATTATCATCATTATCATTATCTTCATTATTATCATTATCTTCATTATTATCATTATCTTCATTATCATTATCTTCATTATCATTATCTTCATTATTATCATTATTATCATTATCATTATTATTATCATTATCATTTTCAAACATATTTCCCGTATCTTCAAACATATTTCCCATATCTTCAAAAAATCTAGCAACTCTACTCCAAGCAAACTCCAAGCAAGACACATCACGCTCATAATAAGTTTCTCTATTATTATCTTTATATGAATCAGTATTTATAGATCCATCATCGTTTAAATACATATTATTTATTATATCATCACCCACTCCAGAATAATTGTACATATTATCAATGGCTTTATTCAAAATATACCCTAAATCTTGATTTGCTGGGTCATAATGTTGATTATCATAATATTCTTCATTACGGGTATGTGACTTAAACATTTCAGCTTGCTTCCAAGCAATCTCCTCAACCAAATCATATATCTTTTTAACTATAAAAAAGATTATTTTAAGTGGCATATATAATATATGTCATATATATATATGTCGTATAAATAAAAATATCAATTTTTTTGTATATCAATATGATATACTTTAATAAATTTATAAAATGTTTAACATATATTCAATGTTTGTCTCCATTTTAACCATTTTTCAACATTATAATTAGTCAATTTATAATATGATGATATATATAAGTAGTCAGAAATAATTAGATCATTTAAACGTCTACATACAATAACACCATTAGAGTTACTATAATATATTTTGATAATATTATATCCTTTAAGAACAGCTTTTTCTTTCATAATTTTTAAACAATGAATACATGGACTTGAATTGCCAAGTATTTTTGTTTTGGTTGTTTTTATTACAACTAGATTTACATTCATTGGTCTATTTGAACGTTTTAATGGTGGTAAATTATCAATTGCTGCTTCTTCAGCATGTTTTGAAGCAACTCTTGATGTACTAATCGTTCTATTCACATATTTATTTTGTCCGATTGAAACAACATAAAAAACATTTCTTTTTTTTTCTCGTATTATAGCAGAGCAGTGGAAGAAATTATCTTTTAAAATATATGGACTTATATTAATATTTTTAGTGATTCCAAGTCGAAGATCGCACAAATCCGAAACTAATTGATCCATTTAATGTAGTATAAATATATATATTTATATTTATATGTTTTATAAATAAAATATCAAATTTTCAATAGGTTCATCAACTGGTTTATTATATTATCCACAATGAGAATATACATGGAACCAACAAATATTTTTATCATTAAAAATATTTTTATGTGAAGCAATTTTTACACAATCTTTTATTCCACATTTTATTTTTGGATTGAATTCTATTCTTGAATAAATTGGTTCTATAATATTTTTATCATCCTTTTTAACATTGTTTGCGAAATCTTTTAATAGATCTTCAGTATTATATTTATTATAAATACCATCCATTTGTAGCTTGAATTGGTCAATTTTATTTAATGCAGCCATTTATATCAATACATAATTATTTATGATGTAGAATGACTATTAATCAATTTTTTTATATAGTAGATCACAACATAAAAAAATATAATACAGTTTCTTAAACTATAGTCATTCATTGACTATAATATATATTATATCTTTCAGAGATAATATATATAATTGTCTATGAATCGTCGATAATTTATAAAAAAATATTTTGTTTATTATATAATATCATATAATATTATTTAATTTAGGTTTTCTTTTTTGCTGCACGTTTTTTAGGAGCTTCTTCTACTGCTGTTGGAACTGGAACTGGAACTGCTGTTGTTTCTGATACAGTTGGTTCAACTACTTTTTTACGTATAGTTTTCTTTTTAATTGGTTCTTCTGATGCTACAGAAACTGGTGTTGGAGTTGAAACTTGTGCTTGTTGAATTGGAACAACCTCAGATGGTTCAACAGTTGCTTTTTTTTTACCTGTTTTCTTTTTTGGTGTATCTTCAGTAGATACAACTTCTTTTTTGTCATCTTTTTTGTCATCTTTTTTAGCATCTTTTTTGGTATCATCAACACCAAAATTGATAGCTTCATTATTTAAATCATTTTCAAAATCGTATTCTTCAGCAGTAGTAGATTCGTCAATATCATCTTGCATTTCAGTAAGAAATCGTAATCTGAGAGAATCAAGTGCTTTTAATTTGATAACACATTGATTAATAACATTTACGAGGTCTAAATACATGATTCGTTTTTCAGTCAATGGTTTACTTCTAAAACTAATGTTAGATAATTCACTATCAGTCATATCTATACGTATATGTTTATTTTCTTGTGTAGTTTGAGAAACATTAGATTCACTTGGTTCAACATTAGATTCAACATTAGATTCAACATTAGATTCTGCTTCAGATACATTTTTTTTAACAGTTCGTTTAATTGATGCCATATGATATATATTACTGTTATTATCTATTTATACATTAAATAGTTAAAAAATCAATTTTTTTATATAAAAAATATATGATTTAAGGATATTTATTTAACTTTAATAATACCATTATTAATAAGTCCTCTCCAATCTATAAAATCTCCAGATATAGGATATAATATAGGTATATTACCATATAATTTCATAAATTCATCATATTTATATGAACCATCAGTATTATATATCATACCGTTCGAATAATATGGCATATAATCATATATGGACAATCCTAAATTATTAAATTTAGAAGTATCAATATAATTATTATTAAAGATGGTTCCATTATGTAAATAAAAAAAGTTATTATCTAACCAAGGATATCCTCTAATATCATATATTGGCTGTCTAACACGAGTAGGTATATTCCACAAAAAGAAATTTTCGATCGTGTTTTTTTTGTAGAATAAAACTAATAATACTAAACTTATTATCAAATAAAATAATATTTTTTTTTTTATCATTGTATATATATATTATAAAAGAAATATTAAATTATAATTAGTTATCACTAATGTGATATTTTTATTTTTATTTTTTTTTATTTTTTATTTTTTTTTTATTCATCTTGATCAATAAGTGATTCTTCATCAGATTCAGCTTGAATATCATTAGATGTTGGATCATCTTCTAATAAGTCAGTTGAATCAGTTAATAAATTAGTTTTAACACTTGTTGATGAATCAGAATAGCAAGATTTAATATTTACAGACATATGTTTATCATTAAATGTATCAATAAATTCTTTAATAATTCCTAAATATAATGTACAATTTGATGGTGTTATTAAATCTGATTTAATATTAATATTACATAGAGGCATCGACTGAATTGCAATATCAATAATTGATTTATCATCATGTTCAATAATTTTTGATTTGAGTTGTTGAAAAAAATTCTTAATATTTAACAGACCATTGCATTTAGCTGTTGTACATTCAATTACCATATTGATATTAATTTTTTGTTTAGGAAATCTGATAATTAATTTATCCATAAATTTTGGTATTTTATTACATTGGATCCATTGTTTAGCTACTTCGTGCAATTGGATTGTATCTTTAAAAAACATATTTTCTACATCTTCTTTTTCATACTTATATAATGTTTCATCCATCATAATATTAACAATTGCATTAACCTTATCATTTTCATCAACAGAATTAAAAGATACTGTTTGACTTATACTAATATCGCTTGAATTATCAACAACTGCAACTTGTGTATCACTTGAATCAGTTGATGCGGCTGAGTCCATTTTGTTTGATTTCTTTAATAATTTTCTTTGTTTTCGTATATCGTGTTTTGAAATTAATGGTTCATTATTATCATTAATATTTGCAATATATTTAAATGCATTTATAATTGTTAAAAACTGTTGATATCTTTCAATATGAGTTTTGATTTTATCATCGTCTATACTTGTATAATGTAAATCAATTTTTGTAGGTTCATCTGAATTTTCTTTCATTGTTACATTTGAAACAACAATTAAAAACACACTACCTTGTTTAAGATTTTTAAATGTTTTATCACGTTTACCTATATCTACTCTGGTAATAACACCCTTGATATTACCAAATTCAAGCAAGCTACATTCATGTGCATTATCTTCATTATATTTGTTTAAAGACACCACTACAATGTCTTCGATTTGGGGAATTTTTTCCTTGTAAAGTCGTATTGAGTTTTCCATTCTATAAATACTCATTATCTTATTTAATATTTAAATAAAATAAAAATATCAATTTTTTTATATAGGCTCTTTACTGGTTTATTCTTTTTGATGTTGCACATCAAAAAGAATAAACCAGTAAAGAGCCTATATAAAAAAAGGGATCGAGGGGAGTTATACTCTTGATTATAATATTATTTTATAAATTATATATGATGTTTAACATCATATATAATTTATAAAATAATATTATAATCAGAGATAACTCTCCAAGATCAATTTTTTTATATAGGCTCTATTCTAAGTAATTATATATAATGTAATGCATCATATATATACAATATGGTCTATATAATATGTTTGTTTATTTTTTTTTATTTTTTTTTTAATGTTATATAAAAAAAGTGTTATGAATATGTCAATATTTTTTTTGTTTTGTTGTATGTTTATGTTTATTCATTTATGATTTAGATAATATTGCATTACAAGATCTACAATATGTTTTCTTAGAGTCAAAAAATACTGAGCCGATTTCATTACAAACAGAACACTTAAATTTAGAATTAATAAATAAGTCGAGGAGTGAAGTAAATGTTGCAGCAGATTGTTTTGTGTTACGTAATCCATTAAACACAATACTTTTATCAATTATTTTAATAGATGATTGTTTGAGAGTATTTATTGATGTTTTAACAAATGTAGCATAATCATTACAAAGTTTTTTTAAAATATTGGCATCATCAGTAAAGTTTGACATAATATCAATAGCATTTGAAATAGCAACACTTGTTGTAGTTTTTTCTAATTTAATATAATCACAATTAATAGCATATTTTTTTCTTTCGAATTTAATATTAGCAGAAGTTGTTTTAACTTCCATCAGTTGATCTTTATATTTTTCAGATTCAGATTCTGGAAAAATGTCTAAATCATTAACTAATTCAATAGTATTAATTTCTTTAACTACTGGTAAATTTTGAAAGAAGTCATCAATATCAATAGGAAGATCCATTACAATATTGTCTGATTTTTTTACACTATTAATTTTTCCATAAGATACCATTTCGATTGTATTTCCTACTTTTGTAAGAATAGCAACTCGTTCTCCAATAATGGTAGCAAGTGGTCTATTTAAAATAAATTTATAAATACCATTAGAAATACTAACTAATTTTGCAATTTGTTCTGAGCCATGTATCACAATTAAATAGTCATTGTCTTCAATTAAATCTTGTTCTATTAAATTTGTAACATCTGAAACAAAAATAATATTGGTTACATCACATACATTAGTAATATCTTCTTTATTATTAATTTTAACGATAATATTACCAACCATACGATTGTTTTTACCATATGATGGATCTAATGTTGTTGATACACCTATAAAACCGCCTGGTAATGCAACTTCTAAATCAGTTGTATCTGATCGTAGACTAGTAACTTGTGTAATTAAAGGTGTATAAGTATAAACACCATCAAGAACTTCAATAATCCCTGGCAAAACACATATTACATCTCCAATAGTTAAGAAACCTTCTTGAATAGATCCTCCAAATACTGCACCTTTAATATCAAATATTGATGTTCCGGGTTTATTAACATCAAAAGATCTAATAATGGTCATATTTAATGGTTTATCAATAAGGTTAATAATATTTTTAGGATATGGACTTGATACTAAATATTTAATTAAAAAATCTGTGTTTATTTTTTCAATTGATGATAATGGTATAATTGGTGGATCATATATTTGATCCGGATCTTGTTCAGTCATAAATTCATCAATTTTATCGATTAGGTCATCAAGATATTCACGTGTTGATACAAGATCAATTTTAGAAACAATTATTGCAAGATCTGAAATATTAGTTGATTTAAAACATCTCATATGTTGTTCTGTTTGTTTTTCTAAACCGGTTTTACCTGATATTAAGAACAAAGCATTATCAATTGTAGATGTTCCGGTAACCATTGTAGTCATAAAACTATTATGTCCAGGATTATCTGCAATTGAAAAATGTCTAATTAATCTAAATCCATTTGGTATTATCTTTGGATTTAATAAAAAATCAGTTCCATTATAATAGATTCTTAAACTTGCATGACCCATTTTTACTGTACATCCGTTTAATTGTTCAGAACTAAACTTTTTAGTGTCTCTACCTGTCAAAAATTCACATAACGCTGTTTTTCCTGCTGCTACACTCCCAACAAAACAAAATGTTGAAAGAGAACCTGAATTTTGATACTCTTTTAAACTTATTCGTCTATGAGACTTATTAAATACTATTATTGAAGATACATCTTCATTTATAATTGGGGCTTCAACTTTAATTTGTTTCTTTTTGCCCTTCTTAACATCAACAACTATGGGTTCTGATTGTTTAACCTCCTTAATTGCTGCAAGTTTCTTTTTACTTTTTTTGGCATCGCCAACTATTGGTTCCAACAAGGAAATATCGTCGATAACAACATAAGCCGCTGCTGCCGCTGCCTCAGGAGCTTCTACTGTCTTTTTAACTTGTTTCTTTTTACTTGGTGTAATTCCTGCCGAAGCAAGATTGATTTTATCGTTTTTGGTAAGCATATTGTGTTCCATTCTATAAATAAAGTGAATTACTATTTATGTTATTGTATAAATAAAAATATCAATTTTTTTATATAGTCTTATATGGTCTATTCTTGTAATATATGTATATTTATATATATTAAATTAAATTAAAAAATGGATTATTAGAATGAGATCAGATTATGATCAACACATAATTTTTGTAATTGTCCTTTATAAACGGAACCTGAATTTTCCATACCAAATTGTAGTAATGATTCATCATCATTAATAGATAACAATTGTTCAGGTGTAATAACAATGGTAGTAGGGAAAGATTCTAATAGTTGTTGATCAATGGGACTAAGATTGGAGTAGTCAAATTTGATAACTTGTAATGGTATAGTAATTTGATCAATAGTAGCATTACGAAAGAGGTCATCGAGTATAAGTGTTAATTGATTACATGGTTTGCATAGTTCCATAGAGAAGATCAACATTAATTTAACATTTTTATTAATATGTTGTTCAAAAAAATGATTAATGGAGTTAATAGTAATAATATTATTGGTCATATTGGTGGTAGATTTAATAAAGAACATAATATATAGTATAATATAATATAATATAATTAAATGTTATATTATAAAATAAAAAGATCAATTTTTTAATATTTATGATAGTAACCGGATGCGTCGAATTTTTAATATTTATGATAGTCACCGGATGCGTCAAAGTATCCTAATTCAGCATTTTTGGGTATAAAATTAACGAAGTCAGTTTTGATACCAGAAGGGTCAACATTATAATAGTGTGATATTTTTTTTTCAGCATCATTAATGATCTTATCAAGAACAAAATTACATTTAGATCCTCCATAATATTTACATTCGAGTGCTTTAGTTTCGATATCAGTAAGAGTTAATTTAATATTTGAATTGCTCATAAGTATATATTAATATAATATAAAAAAAAAACTAAAATATAAAAAATCTAAAAATCTTCAGCATTATTATTGTTATTATTTATTAAATTCTTAATGTTATTTTTATGGGTTATATTAAGAATATTTTCAATATCGACTGAATCTTGCATTTCTGGATCAATATCATCGTCATCTATAAAATCGTGATCAATATCATCGGTTGTAGAACGATTATTATTAATATTTAAGATAGTCATATGAGTAGAGAATTCTCTATCGATCATAAGTTGTTTATTATTTTTACCAGTGATAGTGACATAGTGTCCTCCATTTAATGGCCGTTGTAATAATTTATCGACAGTAAATTTATTATAAGAGTATTTATTAATAAGGACCTGAGATAATTTATTATAGTCGGGTTTATTCCATTTAATTTCTCCGAAATCGAGATTGATAGGTGGATTTTTAAAATAGTTTCTTGCGACAACATATTTATTTCTAAATTCATCAGACACATATGTAATATTGCTACCAATACGGATATGTGGTAAATTTACGATAACATCTAAAGATCCATATTTTTTAATAAGAGTGAATGCTCTATTCATACCAATACCATCGATAGTATTACAATAATCACATCCCATCATAATACATAAATCAATAAATTGATCTTGTGTAAGTTTAGTTTCTTCCAAAATTTTAGATAGAGTGATTTGAATAATTTCAGTTCCACTAATATTTTTTAATAATTTTTCGACACCAAAAGTTAAAAGGTCCATATCTTCTGAAGCAATTGCATCAACTAATTTTTCTTTAGATAAATAAGCACATTGAGGATCAGCTTCTTCAGCGGATTCAATAACAGGTATACCAATTAGACGTAAAATTTCTTTACACTGTTCCATTTGTTTGCCAGTAATAACAACAGACTGTTTTAGCAATTTAATTTTTTGTTCTTTATTAATAGAAACGTGTTCATCTTTTAACTGTGAAATTGCTGATTGCCTATTTTTAGAACGTTCTTTAAGAGTGCTCATTTTGATTTGTGGTGGTCTTCCATCAAAAACAAATACTGGATTGATTTTTTTTTTCAAAAACGATAATGTTTTCATAATAATAGCATGAATATGAGATGTAATATTACCTTCATTATTAGTTAGATCAACACCAGTATTTCGAATAGCAATAACAAATTGGTAAATCAATATACTAGTATCAAATGCAATAGTTTTATATTTCAAATCATCAATCGTAAGCTTAGTAATCGCATTTGGCGCATATATCTGAATAAATTTATTTAATCCTTTTATTCCCATGTTTTTTATATAATATCATTTATATTATTAAATCATAATATTTAAATATCAATTTTTTACAAGAATCCTTATATATTAATATCAACATTTCTATATATAAAATTAAAATTTACCATTAGTTAATTCCAAAATATCGACCGTTACATCATTCATTTTATTTGAAAAATTTACAACATCTTGATTTACAACATTTCCTAGTGAAAAATAACTACAATAATATGGTGTTAAAATATCAGTATTAAAATCATAATTACGCGGTCTTTCACATCTATAAAAATGTAAGTCATCAAAACTAATTTTTTGATATGATAATTTATGAATATCAGGACTGATTTGTGTATTGTTTCTACGATATTTTTTAAACATAAATTTCATCAACTTATACTCATCAAAACTATTTATTAAATCAATCAATTTTCTGGGATTAAACTGTATTCTGTTATGTATATCATCCGAATTTATATACAAATCATCTACATTTCTTAAAGGTAAAGCACTAATAGGATCCAAAAGATTATTTAATAAATAATCAATAGTTGGATCTTCTAATTGTTTAGTAAATAATGGTCTAATTAAATTAACATTTTTTTTGTTACTTTGCCTTCCTTTGTATAATGTATATTTACGTGTTGGTATTGCAGGTGCAATAAACATATAATTATATTTACGTTTATTTGGATTGTTGTCGAAATTATCGATAATGAATGGTAATCTTAATGTTTCGATTAATGTATCAATAGAAACCATATCTGATATTTCTTTTAGACCATTTAAATAATAAAATATTTTTTCACCTATATTTAATATAGCATCACCATTAAAATAATCTATCATTTGATATATACTTATATTATAATTATTACCAATAGTTGGATCTGGTATTTCTCTAATAGATTTAAATAAACCTCCATCAATAGGGTGTGTAAAAATATTTTTATTATCAATATATATTTCTTTAAACAACGCAACATAATCAGTTAATTTAATATCAGTTAAACGTTGTTTTTGATCTCTTAATTTACCATTTAATAGGGGTCGTGCTCCCCCAACTTTCAATCCAATTAAATCATCTACATTAATATCAGTTCTATTTAAATCATTGTAATATACTGGAACCCCCTTATTGTTTTTAAATAATTCAGAATATAATAATTCTAATGATGCCGCTTGATGATTTATATCATATACATTTTCTATAATATTACCTCTACATCTATTAGAACTTTGATATGAAATTGTAATCAGATTAGAAATACCAATTTTAATTCGATGTAATCCAAAATCAGTCGAAACATTTTTTTCTAATTCATTTAACTTATCTAAAGTTTGGATAAAATCATTTTTCATAATATTATATCCAGATGTCATTGTTATGACAACATTATTTAAATCTTGTTCACTACCTGAACCTGGAAACAATCGTGTATTAATATATGGGCTAACGTCTACATTAAAACATTTAAGCATATTATCAAGGGCTGACGTATATGAATTAATTATAGTGCCGACATTAGTAACGTCATTTGGTAGACCATTTAAAGTAGATGTTAGACCATTTAATCGTAATTGTAATGGTAATGCAATAAACGGATTTGCCGCTGCAGCAATCGATGTATTTAAAGCAACCATATCTGCGTTAATATTTGCGATTAGAGCTGTATTTAATGGAATGATTACATCTTTTTGTGTTATTGTAGCTGTAATTAAACTACTAAATAAAGCAATATTATTATTAAATTTATCAATACTACTTTGAAGATCTATAATATTACGACTCAATAAATAATTTATTCTAAAAAGAGATGTAATAACATTACTATTATTTGTTTTACCCAAATTATAATCAATATGAGGGGAATTAGTGATTGGACTAATATTTTGAAAACTATTAATCCATGCATCATTAGTAGAACTGTCAATTAAATTTCTAAATTTTCGTATATGTATTTTATATTTTTCAATTTGATCAAAAATTTCAGTGAGTGAATTTCGTAAATCGTCAACTGTTTGACATAATTGATTTGTTAATGTCTTTAATTGACCAATCTCGTTATTTATAATATCTATATCCATTTCAATAGGAGTACCAACTACTTGAGCTTTATTAATTTGATTTGTTGTATTATAAATACCAAATAATATATTTTTTAAATTAGATAATTTTTTTCTTATAGTTCCATCTTTCGTATCGTCTATTGAATCAACCCCATATAATATTCTATATGTTGCTGCATTTGTATCAGATATATTTTTCATTGGATTTCTATAAAATATATCTAAAATTGATTTAAGATGAGTTTTAAGATTGGCAATTAAAATCGCTCTATCATTTGATAAATGATTATTAATTTTTGCTTCGTGCATATTACGTAAAGTGGTTTTAATAAGTTCATAACTTGGAAGATCATCATCAAATTTGTCCCAAGTAAAAACATCATCAATAGATAATTTTTTTAAAACATCGTCTGTATCATTGCTAGGATCAACAATACCAAAACTTGTTTGTGGATCTTTAAAAACATCAATATTATTATTTTTACAATAAGAATAAGTCAAAGATAATTTTATAAATTTATCAAATAAAATTTTAGTAATATTTTCGGACATAATAGTGGAACACGCTTTAACATCATTAAATTTATATTGAAAAGTTAGAGGATAATTTAAATATTGTTTAAGTGTCATAACAATTTTATGAGCATTATTAAAAATTTTTTTTTGGTTACTTCTATTTTTGAAATCAAATCTTAGTTGTAATAAAAAAGGATATCTAACATTAATCATTTCTTTAATAATTTGGTCATATGTATGGATTGCTTGATAAACTAAATAAATTGGTGAAGATACATTATTAATTAATGGAACTGTTGGAATTTCTATATAATTGTCTTTTAATAAAGCATCTACTTCTAAATCAAAATTATCTTTAGTAGTAGTAAAATTAGGAGCACCAATATTATACGGGATACCGGTTTGTAATTCATGCCTATATTTAGTCAAATGTTTTATTTTTTTTATTTCATCTTTGGTATAAAAATCATTGAGATTAAAATGTGTAAATTTATTAATGTCCTCAACAACTACCATTTTATATGACGCACCATCTACTTTCTTTTCATACATTATTGGTTTATTAAATCCAAAATTTAATGAATTATAAATTAAACATCGTTGTTTTATCCATCTATAAATTTCATTTCTAATATCTTTTAAAAAAGTAGCAGGAACATTTGAATATTGAAATGTGCCAAATCTAAGTGTGGAATCATAACAAAAATTAACAGGATCCCGAATATTGGCATACATATATATACAACATTCTAAATATAGATTTAATAATATCATAGGTATAACCAAATATGTGTTATTTACATCAATACTTTTTATTTTTGTCATATTTTCGTTAATAAAAAAATATTTATAAAAGTCATAGTAATCTTTTTTGGTGTTAAGTTGGTCTTTTTTGTGTGTAACTCCAAGTAATGATTTATAAACATCTAAAAATATTGTTTTAAAAAAATCTTCTTTTTTTTTATTTTTAGTATTATCTTCTTCAATACTTAATAATTCGTGTAATCGATGTAAAAAAGGTGTAACTTTAATTAATTTCCAGAAATCTGTATATACACCATTTTTCAATAGTGATGAATATTGGTTTTTACTACTAGGTTGTTCTTTATCATTAATAATATTTTTAAAATTTTCTCTACTAATAGAATGCAATAAAAATATATCTTCGTCTTCTAATGTATTATCACTAGCTTTACGTATACTTTTAATGAGATCATCATAAATTTCATATAATTTATTATTAGTGGTCATTTATTATTAATATAAATTAGATAATTATAAAAAAATTATTATCTAATAAAACTTAAATATTTTTAGTATATAGATTGATGGAATTATTTAGAATATCAACATTATCACTGTCAATAATGTCGTATTTTTTTAAAAATTTAATGTCAATATTATTAACATTATTATTGGATTGTATGTTTTTAATTAAAGGAGAAATCCAATTGTCATTAAAATTGTCATTATACGATAATTTTTTATAGTCAATTTTAAGATTAAATTTCATTAATTGGTTGGTATCAAAATTATGATTTTCAGATAGTTCATTCCAATTTAATTTATCAACATATTTATCAATAAATTCAGAACTTAGAGATTGATTCATTGAAATTGCGTTCCATATATCAGTATGATCATAATGTTCAATTATTTTTGAAATAAATACATCATTTAATTCTCGATATGATAAAATATTAATCAATGATTTTTCGGATAATTTGTCAAAATAATGGAATAAAACATCATTAGACAGATCATTTAGACAGGCTATATTTTCCCATATTGGATATTTATCGAATATTTTTATAGTATTATTATTAATAAGGGAGCAAGAGCTAATATTAAGTGGTATATTGGTCCAATCTATTTTATCCAAATAATCTGTTATTAATTCTAAATCAATATTTTGATATGTTGATATAAGAGACCAATTTAATTTATCATCATATTTACGTATAAAATCATTATTTAAAATTTGATAACGACTAATAATGTTCCAAAAATTGGATAATTTATCATTATATTGTTGATTATTGAATAGATCGTTATGAATGATTGTTTCCAAAGTTTGTATGGTAAGAGATTGGTATTGACATAGATCATTAATAAAATTACGATCAATAACATTATTTATAAATTTGTTATTAGTAATAATATCGTTATCTAATTTTTGGAATTTTAAAATATATGTTAAATTAATATGTCCAATATTTTGTATAATAAAATCGTTAGTCAAACAAACTTTTTCGATTACATATCTCCAATAATCTTCTGAATTATAATTTTCTTTCATTGTGTTTAATATCAGTCGATCGGATAATTTTTTATTATTTGATATCAAGTTTATGACATCTTTTAGTTTATCTTTGTTTAAAAATTTATCAAAATCCATAAATAGAAATATATATCTATATATATGTTTATTGTCCTTAAATTTATTATCCTTAAATTTAAGAATAATAAAAATTTCAACAACTATCAAAGATTATTAATTATTATTACATTTAGATGTTTTACATAGATCATTTTTAACAGCACAGAAACAATTAAAGGTTTGTTTAGATAAAGAATTAGTTCCCCAATAAGTGATATCTTTATTGTCAGTGTTAGATTGTTGTCGTTTAATAAACATTTTTTCGTGATTAGTATATTTATTATCATTAAATAGTTCATTATTTTGTGAATTATATTGTGTTTGTAATAAATTATTCCATTTATTGTCTCTAATTTTATTTTTTTTTATTTCATCATATTTATTAAGTACTTTTTCAATTTTGTGTAATGTTTTATCTTGTAAATTATTTAAATTTAAAAATACTCCATTTGCATTTGATGTATAATTATTATTGTCAATACTAATAATTTCAAATAATTTAAGATATATTTTTTTGTTTCTAATCTGCTCAATACGTGAAGCAATTATTTTCTTATCAGATTTCTCATATTTTTTTATTTGATTAATATCAATATCTTCATCAATATTACATTCTTCTAAATCAAATAATCTCATTTCTGTTGATGAAATAGTTATAGTTTGATCATTAATTGGAACAGATGGTTTGTCCATAGATATATATATGTTATAGTTATTATAACTGATAATTAAACTTAAATATTATAAATAATAATGTGAAAAATTATTATCTATTAATATATTAATTTTACTAAGAATATGAATAATAATAATGAACTAAACAATGATGACAACAATAATTTGGTTGATATGATGAAAATAAATTTTTCGTATCCAGATCCGGATGATTCTGATTTTCAGTACCAGATTTATAAAAAACGCGAATATTATATTAATAAAGTTCCATATAGAGATGAAATAAAAGAATACCCGGATATCAAAGCATATAGAGATAAAGAATGTGGTGGTGAAAAATTTCAACTACATACGCAACAATCTCTTCTAAGTAATTATATAAATCCGGACACTCCATATCGTGGACTATTAATATTTCATGGTGTAGGAACGGGTAAAACGTGTGCAGCATTTGCGATAGCAGAAAATTTCAAGGATATGGTGAAGAAATATGGAACTAAAATACATATTTTATTATCTGGACCATTAATCAAAGAACAATGGAAAAACGAATTAGTTGAAAAATGTGCGAAAGATGTATATTTAAAAGATTTCAATCAAACTATTGGTTATATGGATCAAAATGAAAAAAACAAAGCATTGAAACAAGCGAAAGTAAATGCGATGCAATTTTATAAAATAATGTCATTACGTTCGTTCCAAAAAAAAGTAATGGGACAGAAAATAATAGAACGAAAACAAGATGATTCTTTAGAATCATCGTCCAAAACAAAAAAAACATATCGTAAAACAAGTGAAGGAGAATTAGAAAGAGATATTGCGATTGATAAAATAGAATCATTAAATAACACATTATTAATAGTAGATGAAGCTCACTGGTTAACAAGTAATGAATATGGTGAATCTGTCCGTAAAGTTATTCGTAATTCTAAAAATTTAAAAATCATCTTACTCACAGCCACTCCTATGAAAAATTTAGGTGACGATATTATTGAATTAATTAATTTATTACGACCTGAAAAAGATCAAATTGAACGTGATAAAATATTTAATGGAGATGGTCATACAATGGAATTTAAAAGTGGTGGTCGTGATTATTTAAAAAAGATGATAAATGGATATGTAAGTCACTATAGAGGTGCAAATCCATTAATTTATGCCGATGAATTTGATCATGGTGAAGTTCCACCAACTTTAAATTTTACAAAGGTAACCAGATGTTTTATGAATGATTTCCAATTAAAAACATATACAAACATATTAGATGAATTTGCTGATACACTTGATCGAAAATCACAATCAGCCGCTAATTTCGTTTTTCCAGCTTTGACACCCGATAAAAAAGATATTGAAGGTGTCATTGGTGAAGAGGGTATAAATAATTTAAGAAATCAATTAAAATCGAACAGACAATTGGTACTAAATAAAATAAACCAAACTTTTTTCAATGGAAAATATCCTAATCCAAATGAATTATTAGTTGATAAAGAAAAAAGTAAGACAGTCGGTGGTAAAATTTTTAAAATGCCATATCTCAAAAATTTCTCTATTAAATTCGCTACTTGTTTAGAAAATATTAATGATACTGTTATTGGTAAAAGAGGACCGGGAACCATCTTTGTTTATTCTAATCTTGTTAAAGTTGGTATTGAATTATTCAAAGAAGTACTTTTACAAAATGGTTATTTAGAGTATTCAGAAAACAAAAATTACAATATTAGTGATGAAACACGTGATTCATTAACTGGTATCACATATGGTGAGTTTAAGGACACTCGTGACATTGTTGATTTTCATCCTGCAACTTTTGTTACTTTTACTGGTAAAGTTAATGATGTTGTTGAAGACCTCCCTGAAGCTAAAATTAGTATTCTTAGAAATAATTTTAATCATATTGATAATAAAGAAGGTAAATTTATTAAATTGGTTTTAGGATCACGAGTTATGAACGAAGGTATCACTTTACAAAATATTAAAGATGTTCATATTTTAGACGTATATTATAATTTTGGAAGAGTATATCAAGTAATAGGTAGAGCAATAAGATATTGCGTCCATTATAAGATAACAAATGAACAGAACCCATTTCCGGTAGTAAATGTTTATAAATATGTGGTCTCTTTAGAGAACAATCGTTCTACAAATGAAATCGTTCTATCTGCTGAAGAAGAATTATATAAGAAAGCTGAATATAAATATATTTTAGTTAAAGATATTGAAAGAACTTTGAAGGAAATGGCTATTGATTGTCCATTGAATTACCACGCTAATGTTTTCCCTGAAGAAGTTGATAAATATAAAAATTGTATTACCCCTGATAAATATAATGTATTAACAGATGCACAAAAAGAAAAAGTCACGTTATGTCCAGCTGCTTGTGATTTTCAAAATTGTTCTTTTAAATGTCATAATAAAAAACTTAATGATGAATATTTTAATGAAAAAACTAATATGTATGACAAACTAAACAAAGATGAACTTGATTATACTACTTTTACATCTGTTTTAAAACGTAATGAAGTTAATATTGTTAAAGAAAAAATCAAAGAACTATACAAATATAAATATGTATATACATTAGATGAATTTATTGATAAAATTAAATCGACATATAGTGGAGAAAAAGCCGATCTTTTTGAAAATATTTTCGTTTATCAAGCATTGTTCGAACTAATTCCAACTGATGAAAATGATTTTAATAATTTCCAGGACTCTATTTATGACAAATTTAATGTTCCTGGTTATATTATTTATCGTAATATTTATTATATTTTTCAACCGTTTGAACAAAATGAAGACGTTCCTATGTGGTATCGATCTAATTATCAATCAGAATTATATAACGATTTAACTATTTATAATTATATGAAAAATTCCGATAACTTTAAGAAAAATATCAAACTTCAACAAAATAGTGACACATCTAATAATGAAACAATTGATGTTGATCTTGATATTTCCGTCTCTGACTCTGACTCTGACTCTGACTCTGACTCTAAACAGTCTAATTATTTATCATCCATCAAATTAAATAAGGCGAATGCATATGACTTCTCTAATATGGAATATTATAATGATAAAGAAGAATTTATTTATGTTGGCATTATTGATAAAGGATCCACCAGAGCTAAATCAATTAATGAAAATAATGAAGACATTTTTAAAATTAGACCCTCTCGAGAAAAAATTTTATTGAAAAAAAGAGGAACTGGTATCCCGAGTCTTAAAGGAGCAGTCTGTAGTACCAGTAAAGATAAAAATTTATTAATTAAAATCGCTAAAAAAATTGGTATTGATAGTGCTGAAAAATATTCTGACGATACGCGTATTAATATATGTCAACAAATCAGAAACAGATTATTGTTTTTAGAAAAATTTAGTACTAATAAACAAAAAAATAAATTCGTATATATGATTATACCTTCTAATCACCCCATTTATACTTTCCCACTTAATCTTGAAGATAGAATTAAATATATTATCGATGATCTACAATCTGAAATATCTATATCCCTCAAAACTAAAGTTGAAAATATAAAAAATGGAATATTTGAAGGAATACAAGATAAAGAATTCGCAAGATATAAAATTTATGTCATTAATGGTAACGAATTAGATGAATATTCTAAAATTTTAAAAAATAAAAAATTTATTAAAGAAAATAATGAATGGACCTTAATTGTTGAATAAATTTATATTAAAGATAATAAAATAATAATTATTATTTATGATTATTATTTAGTTATATTTTTAAAATACAATCATAACTTGATCGTTTTTTGATGTATTTTGTGATGATCTTAATCTATATCTTGTGCCTCCATTTTGTAGTTCATTTAATGGTGTCTTCATTTTTATTTCAGTTGACTCAGTTGTCTCAGTATATTCCTTTTTATCTATCGCAATATTAGGTTTCATATCAGATGTATCACTAAGTTCTGAAGGCATTATTCTTGCACCAGTTGTAATATCAACACCAGATGTTTTTGTTTTTGTTTTTGTTTTTGTTTTTGTTTTTTTTAGGGCATTATTACTATTAAACAGGAAAAATAATGTTGACAGACCTATTACTAATGGGAGTGGATTCATATATATATATTATATAATAAAAATATTGAAATAATTATTTATAATAACTTAAATATATTATATATATATAAATTATCATAATGGATCCACAACAAATTTATATTGATTTAAAATTACACGATATTGTTATTGCATTACCTTGGCAATTGAATAATGAATTATATTTACATCTAAAACAAAACTTACGATATAAAATCGAAAAAAAAAATATAGATATTGGATATATATGTAAAGTAACTGACATAGTAGATTATAAAGATGGATATTTATTGCCAGAAGATTTTACAGGTAATGGCACTTTTAAAGTAACATATAATGCAAAAGTATGTGTGGTAATTCCAAATACACAAATAATATGTAAGATAAATAATATGGTAACACAATTAATTACAGCGAGAAATGGTCCTGTTGTAGTTATAATTAAACAAATTGATATTAATCAAAATTTATTTAAAATAAATAATACTGGAAATATTGTTTATATTAAAACAGGGAAACAGTTAGACAGCAATGATCATATTAAAATAACTGTAAAATCAAGAAAAATCCTTAATAATGATGTTCATATTAATGTTGTTGGATTTTTAGAAGATATAGTAACTTCTGATGTTGCATCTGAATATATGTTTAAGGATTATGATGATGATAATGACGAAGTAAAACCAAATGTAATTAAATATACGGTAATGAACGAAGATGAAGGCATTGGTGAAGAAGAGACAGAACTGGCATCAAAAATAGACAATACATATATAATGGATATATAATGGAAAATAAAAATTAGAGATCCTTAATAATAATTTTTTGAATAGCATTAACGTCATTAATATCATATTGATCATTGATCCATTCATTTATATCAATATTAATTTGTGATAAAATAGTATCTCTATAATTATTGAGAGTTTTTGAATAATTTCTTATAATAGTTTTGAATGACAAATTATTATATTTAATATCAGTTATTAATTGTAAAACGAGTTCATTAGATGGCATAGAAATATATTTCAATCTATTATATATATACCAAAGACACCAAGCAGCACAGAATCCACTAGGATCTCCAATTTTTTTATTTCGATTACTTTCAATGCTTTCATATGACTGGAATCCAATTTTTGGGAGAAATTTCTTTGGAGAATTATATTTCATATTTTTAAAATATTTTTTAAAATAATTATTCAATAATGTATCTAATAAAGATGAATTATAATTAAAATTAGGTGGATTATCAGAACCATATGGTTCAAATCTTTCTAAAACATTAGTATTTTTGTCATAAAGGAGAATATTAGCGTGTGCTCCGTTTTCAATTTCAATACCGATTGGAACAATAAAAATATTAACCTCTTTTTTTTTAAGAAATTGTTCGATTATATCATTAAAATTTTCAGGAAAAAATATATTTTGATATAACCATTGTATTTCAAAATTAAAAAAATCATTTTTATTTTTACGGATACCTAATTGGTCGTAATATTTTTGTAATTCACTGTTGTTAATTAGATTTTTATTGTTTAATGATGACATAATATTATTATTAGTATGTAATAATTTTAATCCACATAATATATCTAATAATAGACCAGTGAATGTAGTAAATAAAGTATTATCATCAACATTAATATCTATTTTGCAATAAGAAGTTTTTTTTTCTGGAACAGATTTATTATTATTAATGATATTATTTCGAATAAGTTCTTTACATTTTGTTTCATTTTCTTTTTTAAGAGAACATTTATTTTCCCATTCAAGAACATAAGTTTTTTTTTCACTTATTAATAAATTATAATAACTATTAATAATAATATTTAATAAAATATCAAATTTGGGACTTTTTTTTAGCATATCATATGGTGTTATATTTTCTGAATTTTTTATAAAAATATTATTTTTTTTATTTTGTAAAATATTTTTATAATTAAACCACATATCATTAAATGTTAATATATGCCATATCGTGTTACCATTAAAATCTTGAATATTTATCTTCGTCTTATTTAATAACATATCTATATTATATTTATTTAAATTTGATATATCTTCAATATATTCAGTTAATAATAGATGTAATGGTGTCATTCCATCAATATTAATTAAATTAAAATCATTTATTTTATTTATTAAAATATTTGCAATAACAATATTATTTTCTATAATAGCAATATGTAGAACTGAATTACCACTTGCATTTTGGATATTCAAATCTGGATTTCTTGACAATATTTTTTTAGTTATGTTAATATTGTTTAATGAAACAATATACATTAACGGTGTTATCTGATTTTCATAATCAATTACATCTATATTAATATCCTTTCTATCCAACAATATATCTATTACATTATCGTCTTCATAATTACAAGCAATGTGTAATGGAGATTCCCCTAAAACAGTCTGAGAATTAATATTTATAACATCAATATCTATTAGTTTGTTAAATGCATAATAATTTTTTTTTTTTATACTTAGATGCAATGGACTATATCCTTCATTATTTAATTTATTAAGTTGCATGGATTCTTTAATTAATATATCAAATATTTCGTTATTTTCGTAAAATACTGCATAATGTAATGGTAAATTACCAGACTTATCAATTATATCCACTAATGGAATACCTATCATATTATTGTTCATTAATAATTTTTTTATTATGTCTATATATTCAAATTTTATTGGTATATATAATAAACTTCGTCCTTCATCATCCAAAAAATCTAATTTACAATTTTTGTTTAATAACTCATCCACTATTGTTATATTATTATACATTATTGCATATTGTATTAAATATGTATTGTTATTATCTCTTATATTTACATCAATATTGTCATCTGATTTAAGTAAATCAATAAATAAATCAAATTGTTTATTTTTGATTAGTCCGAATAATTTTTTGCTTGTTGGAAAGTCCATTTATAATAATTTAGATAATTATAAATGTTTTTGAATAATTATTAATATTTTTTGCAACTATACAATGTCATTAAATTTCTTCAAACTATTGTATAATACTTCCTTATTTATATCTTTTTTACCATAATTCAAATTCAAATTTAAATTATTGTCCATATAAATTCCCTTTGCTCCATTACCAGATAATGGTGCCATCATTTTCACTTTATTTCTCCCTATTAATGGTTTCTCTGTTTCTATCCTCTCTATCTCAAATAATCTCTTCGGATTCGGATTCGGATTTGGATTCGAAAGATTGTTACCCCCTATTTTTATATCTTCCATTCCAGATTTAATAAATATTTCTTTTTTTGATAATTGATCATCACCAGCACCACCAACACTAACCTTGTTTAAAACAACATCATTATTTGTTTGAGATGGTTTAATAGTAATTTGTTGTATTTTTTTATCAAATATAGACAGATTACTATCAACTTTATTTAGATTTAAATCATATTCATTATTTTTATTAATTTCAGTTGACGTTGGAACCAAATTATTATTATTCAATAATTCAATATTGTTTTTTTGTTCTGATACATCTTGCAATTTATTTTCTTTTATCATATTATCAATCACCACCTCATTATTATTCATATTTAATTTGAATTGAGGATCTATATTATAATTATTATTATCCTCTTCTAATCCATTAATAATATTAAGTTTTTGTAATAATTTAGATGTACAAGTATTAACAGAATATTTTGGATAAATATATCCAAATATTGATATTAACATTAGAATTAATACAACGGTTGTAAAAGATTTATGATGTATAGGAACTAATTTAGATGCGAGTAATAATTGTTCATTAGAATAACCAACATTATTATTACGTTTTAAAATAGTATAGGTTGCATTAGTAAAAATAGTAAAATCAAAGTCACCATTATGTGAATCAGAACTTATTACCATTGATAATACAATAAAACATAATACAATATGCCATATAACTAAATTTTTAGGTAAAAAAAATCCAAAAAATAGACCAAATATTGCAAATAAATTAATTAATCTGATGATGATTAATAATAATTTATCAACTAAAGAACATTTATTAAAGATATCGATGAAAACAGAGTAATAATTATAAATAAAATCACCAAAATAAGTATCTTTTTTCGTTTCACTGATTAATATATCCATATATTATAATTAGAAAATGTTATTTCTATTTCTATTGAAAATTATATCTTTGAACCATAATATTAATAATAAAAATATACATACATATATCATATTTCGCACCATATTTCTGTTACATTTTTTTCTCTCATTGTATTTTTTATTATAATAATTTATCATATCCGTTTTACTTATAATCTCCTTATTAGATGTCATTCTGATTAAATTATGCATTTTTAACCACCAATCTAATAAATTATCTCTGTTTTTTAGTATATCATCTGTTAATTTATTAAACTTTAAATTTTCTTGATAATGAATCCTACATTTTAAACACGGTAAAACACTACTAATTAAATAAAAAAAATTCGCAAAATCTTCTTTCTGACTATCTGTTGGATTATCTGGATATGATAACACAATCGTATCTAAAAAAAACCAAGCCTTTGGTCCCCATACTGTTGGATCAAAATTATATCTATTATTTGAATCATTATTATCTATTAATGGATTTTTTTTTGTTGTCATATATGTCTATTATTATATATATATATGAAAATATTTAATATTATATCTATTTTTTAAACTTGTTATTTTTTATAAAGCTCTCTATTGAGATATAAGTTTCAAATAACTATTATAGTAATCTATTAAATTATCATCTCGTCTCTGTTTTTTTTCTAATTCTGTTTCCAATCTTGTTATAATAATCATTTGTTTATCTTTATCTATATTTTTTGTTGTTCTAAGTTTAAGTTTATTATCATCAATTTTTTTCATTATGTCTTTTATTTCTTTTTTTATTTCATCTGTATAAATTATATTTTTATTTTTATCTAAAAATTGTATTGAAAATTTTTGTAATATATCGTTATAAATATATGAATATACATTATCATCAATAATCTGAAAATTATCTGGCACAAATGTTTTATTGAATATATCTGGTAATATTTCAAATAACCATTCGATTTTTATATTGTTTAAATTTAATGGTTCCTTTGTTTTCTGATCTTTTGCTAAATATAATACATATTTTGATGGTAATATCGTTGTATCAGTTATATTTGAAGATGGATATAATGGTTTTAGAGGCATATTTATTTTACTAATAATATGTGTTAATAATTTATTAGATGGATTATAATATGAAATATTACTTGTGAATCCATATAAAAAACATTTTAATATATTTTCTTGAATAGATTGTTCTTTTTTTATAATTACATTTTTTTTAAACCAATCAAATATATTATCTTTGTCTTCTATTTTTATTTTACTTAATAAATTAATATATATATTTACCATTTTTTGGATATTTTTATATGGTAAATTTCTATTAACTGCCCATAATATTATTTTCTCATAATCACCTTCTGATATATCGTCTCTTTTTAATTTTTTCTTTTCTTCTTTTTTATATTCGTTTAATCCAGATTTTTCACTTAATAGCCCTTTTTGATCTAATTTTTGTAACACTATAAATTTTTTATATTCATCTTTTGACATAACATTGTTCCAAACATTTTTTTCACGTTGATTTATTTTATTTATTATATTATTTTTTGTTTTTTTGAATGTTAATACATCTGTTTTATAATTTTGGTCTAATTTATTGTTAGTTTCTTCATTTAATGGATCCCATATTGATAAATAATTTAGATCTTTCTGTAATGTGTCAAATATATTATATAATGTTATTAGATCTCCATAATTATTTCTAAATTGATTTACAGCACTTTTTTTTATATCAGAACGTTTTTTACCTTTTACCTCAATTTCTGGAACCAATATTTTCATTTCATTCCCAAATGCTAATAGAGCTGATATTGTTTTACATACTTCTAACTCAATATTAAGTGATAATCCACATATTAAAACACCAATACATCCTCTTTTAAAATTCTCATCTTTACTATCTGTTAGTTCTTTATCTAGACTACTTATGTCTAATTTATCAATCACTCTCAACAATTTTTCTGCAAATACTGTTTTACTGAAACAATCATTTGTATCATCAATATATTTTTCGTCATCTATATAGTCATATATTACTGTATCACCAATCATATTTTCATACATCCCTTTAAAATATCCATTTTTATTTGTTATAAATGTTGTTAATTCTTTATCCGATAAACTTTTTAACGAATAATCTGTTTTTAATCTTGGTTTTAATGGTATTATCATTCTCGCATAAAATAATTCATTTATATTTGAAAATGATTTTATTATAAAATTACGATCAAATTTTGGTCCTATTACATCAACATTTATCATCCCTGTTAATATATGCCTATTTCCTAAATTTTCTGAAGGATGGATTATATGAAATGATCCATATAGATCTACTAATGATGTTACATTATATCCTGACATATATCTATCATGCATTTTATATAATGGATTATTTAACATAATAACATTTTCGGATAATTTACCATCACCAAAATACAATAAGTTAAATGAGTCTCTCACATTTCCGTCAGATTGAATAATATCATTTAACAAATGGAACGAATAATTATAACTTAATATTTCATTGATATTTTCCCATAGTTCTTTATCATAATTAGATGGTTTTAATATGTATTTTATTTTTTTAAAACTATAAATTGTATCTAATAAGTAGAGTGTTAAATAGAAAGATACATATTTTTTTTTTATGACTTTATCTAAGAAATCATTTGATTTAGAAGTCATAACACTTTTATAAATTTTTTTATTAATATTATATACATTATATGCTGGATGGATAAACAAATTTTCATCATAATTAGTACGCATCATACTAAATATGTCGTTACTAATATCTGATATTGATATACCGAAATTTGATTTAATTTCACTTCTTGCTCCACGTTTATACATATAATATACAGTACCACCTGCTACACGTCCTACACGACCTCTTCTTTGGATACGACTCATTTCTGATATTGGGGAAATACTATTTTCACTAATTCTGGTAATACTATCATAAGTGACGACATTTGCATAACCAGTATCAATGACATGTCTTAAATTATTAATTGTGATAGATGCTTCTGCAACGTTAGTAGCTACAACAATAACTTGATTATATGTTCCTTTTTTAATTTTACGTCCAGATCTTGGTTTTTCAATTTCTTTAAAAATATCAAGTTTATTTACGTCGAAATCCACAATTTGATATGTTTTTTCACCAAGATCACGCCAAAAAGATGGTAATTCTGAATAGTATGGTAATGCGATTACATTTTCTGGTAAATAATTATTCAAGGTCTCAACTATTTTTATAATATATGCTTTTCCAATTGAGAAAAATAAAATATCTCCAGTAGCACGTGTATCAATTAATTGTTTAATTTTTTCCATCCCTATAGCTTCTGCTTCTGTATAATCTTTGGTATCTATATCTAGATAAATATCTACAACCACATATTGAGTTGATTCACCCGGAGGAGAAATATGTACACGTCTATCTATAGTGCATCTATCTAAACTATATGGTTGATTATCATCCCCCTTATATAAATTACCTGGATTATACAATGATAATGGAAATTTCATATTATCATTAAGATCTCTATAATAGCGTCGATAAATTGGTTCATCATCTGTCATAGTTGCTGAAATAATAATTAGTCGTAGTGAATTATTCCAGAATGCTGCATATTTCATTAATGATAAAATGTAATCCATATTTTTGTTATGTTCATGTGATTCATCAACAACAATTATATCGTAAACATTTTCTTTACTATACATTTTGGTGTCTTCAAATGGATCATCTTTATTTAATATTTTTGGTTTTTTTAATAATGGATTTCTATATAATTCAGAAACTAAAGAACCATCTGTCATCTCTTTAAAATAATATTCTGATTTATCTATAACAAATGAATCCGTCATTGACTTATATTGAATATACCCACTAAATGTTTGGACAGCTTCTTCCAAAGTTTCTGAATATTCATTTATTGGTACACCCATTTCTGATGCTATATTTATTGCATTTGATCGGGTTGGAGCAATACGTGGTTGTGTTGAAACAACTTTTCCCTTATTATTAAAATTTACCATTTTTAGACCATATAATAATAATTTTGGGACCTGTGATGATTTACCAGCACCTGTACCACCTGTAACATATAATACTCTACAATTTATAAATCTATGAAAAAATGTTATTTGAAATACCCAGTCCATACCATAAAATGTCCCCCATCCTTTCCCTAACATCGTCTCTAACGCTTCAAAATATGTTTTTGGTTTATCATTTTTATTAACTATATATGGTAATTTATCATATGGTTCGTTTGTTAAATAATATATACATTTTTTATATTCATCCACATTGCTCTTTGTAAATAATTTCTTCTTTATTTCTAATGTTCTTTTTTTTTCTTTTTCTAACACTGATCCTAATAATTTATTATCAGTTAGGTCTTTATCTGGTACAAATTCATTTAATATTCCACGTATCCATAAACACTCAAAACAGATATCTATTATATTTCTTCTTATACAATCATATATATTATCATTAATTATTTTTATATCATCTGATCTCATCCTATTATATTTTTTTTTTAATATACCCATAATACTAAACCAATTATCTTCTTTACTTGTGTTCATAGCTTCTATGAAATTATTTTTCTGACACAATAAATATTCATCATATGAACCCTTATACATTGGATCAATCACATCATTAAAACTACTTAGACTATGCCAATTATATTCTCTATAATATTCCATATTTTCTATTATTAAATTTTTACTACCTTTTGAAGACCCACCATATACATATAATAATATACTCTTTGCCCAGTTATATATATATTTATATGATATTTTATCATTGTCATCATTTGGATTTATATTACAATATTTTTCATCTCCAAATTTTGGATATGGATTTTTTAATGTTATAATCTGATAACCATACCAAGTCTTCTTAAATTGATCTATCGTCTCCATCAAATATTTATATAATATTGACATATTTAATGATCTCCACGATATTATTATATCTTCTGTTTTTAATATTTCCATTTTATTATCATCTATATCGGGATCTAATACATCATATATATATTCCTCACTAATATTTTCATTATTTTTTCCTTTAATTTTTAGTTCAACAAATCCACTTTCTTTTAATTCAGTCTGATCACTATATTTCCTTTGAATATAATATAATATATTTCTTATTACTTCTATTATTATTCTGTTTGATGATATTTTTTCTAGTATTCTCTCCTTACTATTATTCCAATCCTCTATTAATTTTAAATTATCTGACATTATACTATCATAATCCATCTTTACATCTATTAATTCATCTATTTTATTAAATATACTTTTTATATAATCCCAATAATTATATAATTTATTTTTTTTATCATCTAATGGCATATCATATATCAACCATTTATAACTCTTTATTCCATAATATAACTCATGATGTATCATATTATATATATCCCCACACGACAAACCTTGATATTTCCTCATCCTGTTCTGTGTTATTAATCTGTCAGACGAATAATCATACTTCATATTATCAGATAATGGATTATACCAATTAAACTCTTCCATTACACCATCTATTAATACTTCTATCTTTTTTGATTCTTCATTATATTTAAATGATTTTTTATATAAACTGCTCTCTTTATATTTTTCTTTTATTGGACGTATATTTATCCAGTTTATATATAATTTATTTGATATCTGATCTATCGAATTTAATAATAAATAAAAATTATTTAATATGTCATTAAATGTCAATTTATATTCCAAATAATGTTTCTTATCTATATTTTTCATATCATATTTTTGTGTTGTGTTTATTTGTCTATATACATCATCAATAGTTGTATATCTAGGCACTTCATTATTATCTAGTATTCTTATATTTCGATTGAATTGAATATTTGTTATTTTATATGGATTTTTTGTTATATTTTGATCTTTATCATCCGATTTATCTATAAAACCTACTAATGATACATCTTCTTTCTTCTTTGTTGATATATCACTAATATTATATATATCCTTGTGTAATAAAAACAATTCAGCGTCATCAATATATGGTAATAACATATTAAACATTGCATATAAATCCCTATTATTGTTTTGTTTTAATTGATATATATATTGGTCTGGTTTGGATAAATCAAAATTAAATCTTATTGCGATATAATTTATTAATTCATATAATACTGCCATTAATTTATTAAACTCTGATGTATTCAAATTCGGTAATACTGTCGTCTTTATTACGGTTCTTATATATTGCCTCAAATCATCATTTACAAATTCACTCATTCTTTTTATTTACTAATATTAAAATACAAAATATATATTATTAATTTTCTCTTTTAATATTAAAAAGAATACATGTTCCGAATAAATGATAATGTTAAATTGAATATTAAACAATTTTTTATTTTATTAATTATACTTTTAACCATTTTCTTGCTCTATAATAAATTATATATATTTAGTAACTATTTACCTATTTATAAATATAAATCTATGAGCAAAAAATATAAAAATATTATTTATCAATACCAAAATAAAGTCGATGAACTCGAAAAACATATACAATCTATTACCCAGTTGCCCATTCTCAGTCCTAACCCACCTACCACCCAATCCAATCCTAATCCACCAATTATTACACATAAACAACAACAACCTATTGTTGACGAATCTATTAACAATACTATTGATACATTTATTGATGATAATCAACAACCAGTCTTTAATAATACATATCAACAACCACCAATACAACAACCAATTAATGGGTTTGATACTGTTTGGAGAGGATCTTCCATCTATTAATGTTAATTATATTTATATATATTTATATATACATATATATATAAAAAAATTGATTTTTTAATTTTATTTTACTTCCATAATACCTTGACTTAGCAATGATGTCCTTTCTTGACCATTACTATAATAATACTTTTGAAGCTAATCGCGACGGAGATGTAAAACATACTCTTTCTGATCGGATTAATGCCAAACTTTGGAATAGTATCGACGATATTCCATCCTCTCTGGTTGAGGCTAAAAGACCTGTTTTTGTTAATCGCGGCGGAGATGTAAAGCACTCTCTTTCTGATCGAGTGAACGCCAACCTTAGTACTTATGGAGGAGAGTTAAAAATTCTTCCAACCCCTTTTACAAATTCAATGAATTCGACTAACGATTCTAATACGGCAGCTGGTAATTATCAGTCTGTTTCAAATCAAAACGTTCAATCTTCCAATTGGAGGGCTCAACGTAGTAATAGAACATACAATGTTCGACCTGCAAGAGTTGTAGGTAAGATCGTAGTGCAATCAGGCATTGACGAACAAAAACGAATTGCTAATCTTAATCAAAAAGAAAATCCTATCGTAGCTGAAGAAGTTAAACCTATTGTAGCTATCGTAGCTGAAGAAGTTAAACCTATTGTAGCTACTGTAGCTGAAGAAGTTAAACCTATTGTAGCTATCGTAGCTGAAGAAGTTAAACCTATTGTAGCTGAAAAAGATAAAAAATTTAAAATCGATGTAATTCAAGATGGTAAACATATCGTGAAATTTATTGATAATATTGTAGCTGCCGTAGCTGAAGAACTTAAATCAACTGTAGATATCGTAGTTGAAGAAGTTAAATCAACTGTAGCTATCGTAGTTGAAGAAGTGAAACCAATTGTAGCTGAAAAAGATAAAAAATTTAAAACAGTAATTAAACAAACTAAAATCGATGTAATTCAAGATGGTAAACATATCGTGAAATTCATTGAAGATAAAGAAGAAATAGAAGATGATAGTTCAGAAATGGACGAAGAAGAATCAGCAGCTTTTAATAGAATGTTTGCAGACAAATTGTTACAATCACCATCTATATTTGAAAATTATATTGAGAAAAAAGCAGTTCCAATCATAAAGAGACCACAAAGTGTTTGGTTTGCTCCTTGTAGAGATGAATATAATAAAACAATGACGATTATTGAAAAACTTAGTATTGAAAATAGACCTAAAGTTATTGAAAATATAAAAAAAACACCATGTGAATGGTTTTCTTCTTGTACAAATCCTAAATGTGACTATATGCATCATCAAAATTATAGACTTGCAGAAGCCATTAAATGGAAAGAATTAAACGAAGCTCGTGGTTTGATCCAAGGAAGACCAATTAATTCGACAAATGATATAGATTGTAATGTTTCTACTTGTACTGGTATTAAATGTAAAGATCATCATGAGAAACAATTAAAAAGAGGTGTTCCTATTTATGCTATTGACCAAAGAAAATGTAACAATAAAAAATGTGAAGGATTTTATTATAATAAGGCTGAACAACGAAAAATTTGTGAATATCTACATCCTTTACAGATGCAACCTGGATTGAGAGACTTGAGACCATTAAGTTGCCAGGATTGTAAAGCAGGAAGTAAATGTAAAATTACATTTGGTGGTGGCAAAGTATGTGTATATAAACATCCATTGCAACTACCAAATAGAAATTGTGGTTGTTTTTATGGTTCATGCCATCAAAATAAACGTAATAATGAACTTATTGAACGACTTAAAAATAGACCTCTTTATTCTGAACGATGTACTCCTTGTGATTTTGAAGAAAAAAATCTCCCTGGAACTAAACGTTATCATAAAATATGCACCAAAGACGACTGTTTGTATAATCATCCTAATAAAATTGATGACGATGGTAATCTTATCGGTCAACTTTGCTATCATGATTTTAATCCAACTCAAAAAACTCCTTGTAAGGAACATCGTAAAGAACAACTTAAAAAACTTCGAAAAGAAAAGAAAGAAGATGGAATATTAAAGAAAATACCAGAAAAAAATTCAGTCTTTACAGGAGCTAGAATTAGTGACAAAAAAGCTGCTAAATCTGCTAACAAAGCTAAAACACAAAAAGAAACTGATGAACTATTAAGACAACGTATTGCTGATGCTGAAAAAAAGAATGCTCTGAATGCTGTTTTAACACAACAAATCTGTAATAATTTTTCTGTTAAAGAACAACCTAAACAAGAAGATGTTAAAGATGATGATGAGGAAGAAGATGATGATTTCTTTGAAGATGATTTTAATGTTTGCAAACAAGTTCTCAGAGTGGTTAAACCTAAACTTACTAATATTAAACCTACTCCTCCTATTCAAAATCAAGTTGTTCGTTCTAACAGACTATCATTCAGAACTGAAAGCGACGACGAAGAAGATGAAAAAGAAGAAAGAGAAGAAAAAGAACGCAAAGAAAAAGAAGAAAAAGAAAAAGAAAAAGAAGCATCTATTAAATTTGCCGATGCTCCAATTAAAAAAGATAAACCATTGACTGAACGACAATTAAAACATGCCGAATTCGAAAAAAGAAATTCCCAAAACACAGGAAAACGAACCGCAAAGAAAAATAAAAAAACACATACTTCTTCATCTAAAATTGACTTCTCATTAATCTGAATTATTTAAAAAAAACAAAAAAAAAATAAAAATAAAAACTATTTAATTATTTCATAAAGGAGCAAACCTAAAACCGGGCGTAGCCAGACTAACGATGGATGGGCACGACGATTACTGGCGTAAGGATGGAGCTGGTAAAAAAAAAACAAAAAAACAAAAAAACAAAAAAACAAAAAAACAAAAAAACAAAAAAAAAAAAAAACAA
>Ga0214921_10000500_pt1 | contig 72994 bp, 70 predicted proteins | sample LL1505_MetaG_FD_177992 | JGI IMG/M metagenome (GOLD analysis project Ga0214921, IMG submission 177992) | Freshwater microbial communities from Lake Lanier, Atlanta, Georgia, United States - LL-1505 | ecosystem: Environmental > Aquatic > Freshwater > Lake | place: USA: Georgia | collected... | reverse complement strand
GAACCCATCGGCTACATCCCGCCTGCCGAGGCCGAGGCAAACTACTACCGGCAACTCGCCACTCAGGCCACCGCAGTGGCGGCCTGACTTAAACCAAATGGCCTCCACGAATTCCGGGGCGATTCAAAGATCTCCTGTTGACGGGAGTTCAGGTCTTCGTACCGAACGACGGAGAATCTTTGCATGTGCGGCCTACGTTGGAGTTCACTCGCGTGCTACAGCGGGCGAAGCTCGCTGCAGCACGCGAGTGCGACCACCGGTTGGGCGTCATTCTTCGCTCATTGGTGGTGGTTGCAGCGTTGGGACCACCTTCTCATAGAAGTAAGCCAACGCCGCCCAAGTTGCTGCCCACTGTGTTGACGCGGTAAGAATCTTCTCGCCTCGGTAATAGACCGTTTTGTCTTCCTGCTCAAATTGAGCGACGGCGTTCGGTGCTGAGATGACCCAGCAGCGCTCGGCACCGGTGGACTTCTTCCAATAGCGCCAAGTCGGCTGCGGCTTGCGCTTGCCACCATATCCGAACGAGAGCCAGAGTCTTTGCTGTGCATCGGCATCTTGACTCATGCATGGCTCCAATGGATGGATGACGCCTAACTACTAGTTTATGCAGCACGCACTGCTGCTTAAGTCGGCAGACTGCCGCTCAACCAGGTTCGAGCTGCGAACGCCAAGCTGTTGACTGGCAAGGTAACTTCGACGCTTGACTGTTTTTTATACAGCATTGAATTCATGCGAAATCCGGCATCCATCGATTGCAGTCTGCCGGCCACATGATGCCAGTGCAACGGCGGGTCTGAGTTCATTGGGTATGCGGGAGTATGTGACGCCACCGTCAAGCTGCTTTTGATCAGATCCCGAACTGGCCGAGCGCGCGCAAGTTCGATTCGGCACCGCGACGCCCCGCCAGTCAACCGCCAGCGCCCATCCCCGCCGGCAGGCTCAGCACGAAACAACTCCCCCCGCCCTCGCGCGGCTCGCAGCGCACGCGGCCGCGGTGACGTTCGGCGATCTGCTTGACGAGGCTCAGGCCGAGGCCGACGCCGCCCGCCGTCTCGGCGTGGCCGGGCAGGCGGTAGAACGCTTCGAAGATGCGCTCGCGCAAGGCTTCGGGAACGCCCGGCCCGCGGTCGCACACCCGCACCTCGACATCGCCGGCCTCGGTGGCCAGCACGATGTCGATCGCGCCGCCACCGTAGCGCTGCGCGTTGTCGATCAGGTTGCGCACCGCGCGGCGCAGCAGGCGCTCGTCGCCCTGCACACCCGCTGCACTGCCGTCGACGCGCGCAGACACCCGCGCCGCTTCCTCGACCACCAGGCCCAGCAGGTCGATGGGATCGCGGCGCACGGTGTCGCGTGCGGCATCGAGGCGGCTGGCCAGCAGCACCTCTTCGACCAGCGCATCGAGCTCGGCGACGTTCTGATCGATCTCGCGTTTCAACCCGTCACGCTGTGCGGGCGGGGCCGTGTCGAGCATCGACACCGCCATGCGCATACGGGCCAGTGGCGATCTCAGTTCGTGGCTGGCATTGGCGAGCAGTGACTGGTGCGAGCGCACCAGAGCCTCGATGCGCGACGCCGCCTGGTTGAAGCTCGTGGCCACCGCAGCAAGCTCGTCGCTGCCGCCCACTTCGACGCGGTGACTCAGCTCGCCGGCGCCGAATTGCTCGACCCCTTGGCGCAGACTGGTGAGGCGCCGGGTCAGGCGGTTGACCACCGGCCAGGCCCCGGCTGCGACCGCGACGAACAGCAGACTCAGCAACAGGATCAGACCGGTGCCGCCTTGCCAGGCCGGCGGCATGAAGGGCAAGGCGATCCACGGTGGCAGGTCGCCGCGGCGATCGCCGGGACCTCCGGGACCTGCGCCCGACCCGGATCGACGGCTGGGCCGCATCAGCCACAGCGTGCGCCCGTCTTCGAGCGGCACCGCATAGGCGCGGTTGCGCCTGTCACGAACCGCCCCGTCGGCAGCCAGCGGTCCGTCGGGTGGCCCCGATGGTTCAGCGCTGCGTTCGGCGAACGATTCCGAGGTCACGATGCGCGTGCCTTGCGCATCGTCGAGCGCCAGCGGCAAGCGCAGCCGTTGCGACCAGTCGAGCAAGGCCGCGGTCTGCTCCTCGCTCGGCGCCTCCTTGCCGGGCAGCGAGCGCTGGATCAGGTCGCCCCAGGCGGCCATTCGCTCGGAGAGCACCGAGTCGGCTCGGCTGCGCTCGCGTTCGATCTGCTGCTGGAACAACCAGCCCGAGACGGCGGCAAACAGCAACAGCACCACCACGACGGTGAGGTAGATGCGCAGCGTCAGCGTCTTCATGCCAGGGCCCTCACTGCCACGGGTCTGTCAGTCCGCATCCTGCTTCTTGGCAAAGACGTAGCCGGCGCCGCGCACCGTCAGCACGCGACGGGGCTCCTTCGGGTCGTCCTCGATCACCGCGCGGATGCGGGAAATGTGGACGTCGATCGATCGATCGAAGGCTTCCATCGGGTGGCCCTTCAGCGCGTCCATGATCTGGTCGCGCGACTGCACACGGCCCGGGCTTTGCGCCAGCACGACCAGCAGTTCGAACTGGTGGCTGGTCAGGTCGCAGGGCTTGCCATCGACCCTTGCCACGCGCGCTCCGAGATCGACCTCCAGGCGACCGAAGCGCAGCACCTCGTCGGCGCCTGATGGCGCTGGCGCGGCGCGGCGCAGCAAGGCCTTGACGCGGGCCAGCAGTTCACGCGGCTCGAAGGGCTTGGGCAGGTAATCGTCGGCGCCAAGCTCCAGGCCGACGATGCGGTCCATCGGTTCGCCACGCGCGGTCAGCATCAGCAAGGGCAGCTGGCGGGTGCGCGGTTCGGCGCGCAGTTCGCGACACAGGTCGAGGCCATCGCCATCAGGCAGCATCAGATCGAGCACCAGGGCGTCGAAGGCCTCCGGTGAAACGGGTGCAACGTGGGTCAGCAGGCGGTCGCGGCCCGCTGCCAGCGTGCCGGCCACCTCGACCACGAAGCCCGCTGCCCGCAGGTACTCACCCACCATCGCCGCGAGGCGGGTGTCGTCATCGATCATCAGCAGGCGAACGGGCATCGATGTGCGGCGGGGTCAGCGGGCAGGCGGGGTTCCATCGTGCGGCGGACCGCCGTGCCAGTGGCGGTCCTTCATCCGTTGTGCCAGTGTCGCACGCTGCTCGGGCGACAAAACCCGGCTGATCTCGAGCATGGCCTGCAGCATGCGGCGGCTGGACTGATCGTGTTGCGAGAGCATCTGCTGGCGCACTTGCTCGGCCGCATTGGCATCCACCACCGGAGCGGCGAACAGCAACATATTGCGTTCGAACAAGCCTCGCCCAGCCGAACGCTGCGCCTTCAGGTCTTGTGCCGCTGCCAGCGCGATCTGCTTGACCTGCGCGCGCTGCGCATCGGTGGCCTGCACGCGGTCGAGCATGCGATCGACACCTCGCTCGATGCGCTCAGGCGGGCCGCCGAACAGGCCGGGCCCGAAGGGCCCCGCGCCACTGGCATGGCCCCACCGACAACCATGGGCACCCTCGGCCCAGGCCGCTGCGCCAAACGCCGTGGCCGACATCGCAACCAGCGCCACCATCGCCCAACGCCCTGCCGCCCGCTGAATGGCCGATCGCGTGGATCTGCCTGTGTTTGCTTGTGCCATGACGCGCTCCTTTGATCACCTGCCGAGGTCGGTGGCCGAACGGCACCGATCCTGTGAAGCGATGGTGTTCGCGGGGCGTGAAGAGGCGGTGGCTGGGCGGTAAAGATCTGTGAACGGTCGGGCACCGATCAGCAGGCGGGCTACTTGGTCGAGAGTGGTGGCTCGTGACGGCCCGAGAAAAAGGCGCGCAGGTGCTTGAGGATCAGGTTCAGATCGAGCGGCTTGGTCCAGTAGCCATCGACGCCACTCTGCCTGGCCAACTCCTGCTGCTGCGGCAAGGCGTCCGCAGTGACGGCGATCACGTGCATCAGGCGAGTGGCGGGGTGTTGACGGATTTGCCGCACGATGTCCAGCCCTGACATGTCGGGCAGGTTCATGTCGGTCAGCAGCAGTTCAGGCTGTTCGGCGCGCGCGAGCTTCAGCCCCTCGGCCCCGGTCGACGCTTCCAGCAATCGCCAGTTGCCCAAGCGCGCGAACACCTCGCGCATCAGCATCGCATTGACCGGATCGTCCTCGATATAGAGCGCGGTGCCCCCAACCACCTCGATCCAGTCGGTTTGAGCCGGCAGGGTGTCCGTCGAGTCCAGCCCCCGCCGCGATCCTTTGGCTTGCGGCAACGTGACGGTGAAGCACGAGCCGGTGTTCGGCGTCGAGGTGACCTCGATCGTGCCGGACATGCCCTGCGTCAGTTCGCGCGCAATGACCAGGCCGAGACCGGTTCCTTCGATCTGCGTCTTCTCGGCGCCGACGCGGTTGAACGGCTGGAACAGCTGATCGAGTTGCGACGGCGTCATGCCGACGCCCGAGTCTTCGATGCGAAGCTGAACCTTGGTGCTGCCCAACGGCTCCACGACGATGCTCACATGGCCACCGGTGAGGTTGTACTTGATGGCGTTGGACAGCAGGTTGATGAACAACTGCTCCATGCCTCGGCGATCGGCCTTGGCATACAGGCCGAGTTCGTGGCCGATGAACTCGACACGTACCGAACGCTCCATCGCCAGCGGCTGGAGCAGCGTGATGCCGTTGGACACCACCTGATTGACCGACACCGCCTCGCGCTGCAACGAGAACATGTGCTGCTCGATGCGCGAGAGTTCCAGAACATCGTTCACCAGGCTGAGCAGTCGGGTGCCCGATGTGCGTATGGTCTGCACCCGTTGCTTCTGAACGCCTGTCAGTGGCTCCTTGCGGTCGCCTTCCAGCAACTGGGCAAAACCGAGAATGCCGTTGAGCGGCGTGCGCAACTCATGGCTGATGCGCGACAGCAGCTCGCTCTTGCCGCGATTGGATTCACGGGTTTCGGCCATCTCCTGGCGCAGCCGTTCCAGCGCCCGTTCTTCGGTGATGTCGCGGCAAACGCCGACCAGCAATGGTGTCCGGGTGCGCTCGCGCGTGGCCTGCGCGCGGGCGACGAATTCGATCTGCCGCGAATCGCCTGCAGCCGTGACGACGCTCAGCACATCGCGCTGGATGCCGCCCGAGACCGCCGCGAGGCTGATGAAGGCCTGCGCTCGCTCCCGCTCCGCGGGCACCAGCATGTCCAGCCACTGCCCGAGCACGAAAGAGGTCGGGGAATCCTCAGCCAGTCGATGCACCGAGCAGGCATTGCGGTCGAGCGTGATGGTGGCCGTCGACAGGTTCAGCTCGAAGATGCCGATGCCTGCGGCCTGAGAAGCCAGCTCCCATTGCTGGCCAGCGCGGGCGATTTCGGCTGCGGCGCGTTCAGACTCCGTCACATCGGCGGCAAAGCCGTGCCAGAGCACGCTGCCGTCGGGCATGCGACGCGGACTGGCAAAACCGCTCAACACGCGCAGCCCTGCTTGCGGAAGCACGACACGGTAGGTTTGTGACCAGGGTTGCCCGCTGGCGGCTGCGGCCTCGATCTGCGTCGCCACGCCCTTGCGATCGTCGGGATGAATGCGGTCGAACAGGGGAGTGCTGTCTTGCGCCAACTGCTCAGGCGTCAGCTCGAAGATCTGGCGCACGCTTTCGCTGACGTACGGAAAGCTGCCTGTGCCATCTGCGCGAACGAGTTTCTGATACAGCAAGCCCGGCACATGCTGCGCCAGCAATCGAAGGGTGTCGGAGACTTCACGTTCCTGACGCTCGACGCCGATGCGGTGCGTCACGTCTTGCGCCGAACCACGGTAGCCCTTGAACAGCCCATCGCTGCGGAACTTGGCGATCGCGCTGTAAGAGATCAACCTGTCACCCTGCGGCGTCGACTTCAACACGACGACCCGCGCGAACGATTGCATGCGGTCGAGCACCTGCAAGAAACTCAACTGCGGCTCAACCATGCGACCGGCGCCGTCGCGAATTGGCACGTCGGGCGGTTGGCGATTGAGCTGGTCATCCACCGTCAATCCGGTCAGGGCTTCAAAGCGATCAGACAACCAGGTGTAGCGATGGTCGGAATCGGTCTCCCACAGCCAGTCGCTGGACGCCGAAGCGAAATCGAGCAAGCGACGTTCGCTGATCTGCAGCTTGAAAACCCGCTCATGACTGGCCGCTGCCTCAGTGGCGCCCAAGGCCAGATCCTGCAGCCATTGCTGCTGCTCAGCCGTCATCGTGCGCTGCCGCTGGCTCATCACGAGCAGCATGCCCAGCGCTTCGCCCTCAAATTTGATCGGATGGCCTGCGTAGCTGCGCACGCCCGCCGAGCCGAGGACCAATGGGTGGTGCTGAAAGCGCGGATCTGCGAGCGTATCGGGCACTTCAAACGTCGAACCCAGCCGCAAACCGTGGGCGCAGAAAGACAGCTCCAACGGGATGTTCAGCGACTCGATGCCCAGTGGTGCCTTGAACCACTGCTGTTGCTCTCCGACCAGGCTGATGGCAGCGAATTCGCTGCTGGTGAGTTGCGCTGCGCTGCGCACGAAGAGACTGAAGACCGAATCTGGCTGCGCGGACAGCAGTTGCAGCCTCCGGCGCCGATCTGACAGCGGGGCCGCTGCGGCATCGAACGCCGCCTCAGACATGACGCCCTGTCGCCTTTGAATCGCCTCTGTGATGGTTGTATCGCGCTGCCAACCGCACCATGCCTGTTCGCCTTGCGCCGACTACCGTGGATCGGCCCCCGGCGCAGTGTAGTGGCAGCGATACACAGTCTCCTTGCAGGATGCGCGGCGCAGCGGCATTGACGCAACAACGGCGCAGCGGCGGCCCCGAGTTCTCTGGGCGGCGGGACGTCAGCCTCGCCTGGGCGCCCGGTGCAGCCGGGCTGCGAGCGCCTGCACCTCTGCGCTGGGCGCATCGCCGCCGACGTGCACGCCGCCTGCTGCGGCCGCCAGCACCAGCCTCGTCAGCGTCGACAGGTGAGGCGTCACGGTGCCGAAGAACAGCACTTCATCCCCGCGGGCAATCAGCAATGTCGGGAAGTTCTCCACCTCAATCGCACCGACCAGTTCGGCCTCGTCCTCGATGTCGATCCAGACCGCATCGATGTCAATCCCGGGGTGCGCCCGCGCTGCGAGCGCGAGCGAGAAGTCGGCACGGTAGTCGCGGCAGGTGCCACACCAGTCGGCGCACAGGCACGCCACGGTGAGGCGCGATGGGTTCAGGGAACTGCTCGGGGTCATCGATTGCGTACGGAATTGATGGCTGGGCGTGGGCAGCATCGGCCAGGGAAGGCCATGCCTTCAGCCGCCGACTCGCTTGACCGTCATGCCAGCGGCCTGCAGACGCAACACGATCCGATCGCGGTGCTCACCCTGGATCTCGATGACGCCGTCCTTCACCGTGCCGCCCGAGCCGCAGGCGGCCTTCAACTCACGCCCCAGTTCTGCCACAGCCTCCGCATCGAGCCCGAGCCCGCGCACCACCGTCACGCCCTTGCCCTTGCGGCCCTGGGTCTCACGCGACACACGCACGATGCCGTCGCCGGCTGCGGTCGGTGCCTGCTTCGCGCAGGCGCATTGGTCGATTGGCCGCCGGCAAGAGGGACACATGCGCCCGCTGTCGGTCGAGTAGACCAGCCCGCCGGTGAGATTGCGGCCTTTCATGGTGTCGTGTGCGTCTAAGTTCGAATGTTCTGCCGAATGGGGCGCGAGAAGCGTACAGCACCGGCCCACTGTGACTTGGCTACGTGGGTGGCAGCGAAACAGAGAACGATCAGCAAACTGAACATGCATCGTCGCCGCATCATCATCATGCATTGATGCACTGCTTTGGGTCTCAGCCGAGGGTGGAGGTCACGTCAACAACCCGAATCTGGACAGTGCGCGGCTGTTTTTCGGCGCCTCGCTCAACAAGTACGTCAAGGCCACCTTCAGCACCGAATGGGACGGCGCGAAATAACGCATCCGAAAGCTGGACATGTACGCCCAGTTCGAACTCGCGCCCGAATTCAACGTCTGGGCAGGCCGGTTCGTGGGGCCCAGCGAGCGCGCCAACATGGCCGGGCCGTACTACTCGGTCGGCGGCGGTTACTGGCCCTGCGTGTCGTCGCGCTACGGCTGCAACGGTGGCACCTGTGTCGCACGCGACGACGGTGTGGCGGTCTGGGGCAACGTGGCCGAGAGCCGTCTGGGCTACTCCGTCGGCATGTTCGAGGGCCGCCACTTCGGCATCAGCTCGCTCAACCGGTCGCAGGCCCGTCAGGCCGGCCTGGAGACTTCCGACGCTACGTGATCGCCGAGCAAAACGTCATGGTCAGCGCCACCTACTCACGCAACAAGGTGAATCAGGGCAGCGAAGACCTGAACCGATTCGTCGTTGCGCGGCAGCTTCAGTACTGAGGCCGCAGCGCACGCATCCGTTGGCGGCCTAGGCCGTCAGCGCACTCGCCAGCGCCTGGGCCGTGCTTCGCGAGTCGATCATCAGGCTCAGGTCAATCGCGCCAACGCGCATCACCAACCGCCGGGCTTCGCTGCCCTCGAGTGGCAGCACGTCGAGGCTGCTGGCCGGCAGCTGAACGCCGTCAGCCAGATCCACTTCGGCAATGGGACGCAGGTCGGTGCGCTTCGAAACGCAGGCGTCCGATGACTCCAAGAGTGCCTGCAGCAACTGCCTGAGCATCAGGTCATCCAATTCGAGGTCGAGTTCAGCATCAGGCAGTTGCAGCCGAATCGCGAAGGCCTTGCCATCGCTCGCGGGCCATGCCATCACGATGCCCTGGAGCGGCTGGGGATTGGGTACGGGGTTATCCATGGGAGAGCCTGCCGTGTGTTGGGGGACAGGTTGTAGTGGTTGGCAAAGCGTGATCGTGCCACGATATTCACCGATCAGTGTTCACCGTTAACCCGCAAATCAGGGCGGGGATTCGTCACTGGGTGATGATCTTCTTTGCGTACTCGGTGACCTCCTTCGGCACGAAAGGCTCGGGGATTTCGATGCCGCGCTGGCAAGCCGGCCGCGCGGCCATCAGGTCGAGCCAACGCTGCAAATGAGGCAGGTCGTCGACGGCGACGCCGGCCCAATCGTGCAGGCGCACCCACGACCAGTGGGCGATATCGGCGATGCTGAAGTCGTCGACCAGGTATTCATGGTCCTTCAGCCGGGTGTCGAGCACGGTAAACAGCCGTTTGGTTTCCTTCTGATAACGCTCGATCACCGACGGGATCTTTTCCGGGAAGTAGCGGAAGAAAACATTCGCCTGACCCTGCATCGGCCCGACACCGCCCATCTGGAACATCAGCCACTGGATCACCTGCGAGCGTGGCTTCATGGCCTTGGGCATCAGTCGGCCTGTCTTCTCGGCCAGATAAATCAGGATCGCGCCAGACTCGAACACCGCGAAGTCGCCCTCGTCGCGATCGACGATGGTCGGGATGCGCCCATTGGGGTTGAGCTTCAGGTACTCGGGCTGCTTCTGCTCCTGCAGACCGAGCTTGATCGGGTGCAGCGTGTACGGCAGGCCAAGCTCCTCCAGGGCGATGGAGGCTTTCCAGCCGTTCGGGGTGGCGGAGGTGTAGAGGTCAATCATGGGCGGATCCTGTGGGTGGAAATGTGGAGCCGGTGCCTGCGGATGAAGGCAGTGCCGCGCGGTAAAACGGCTCAGCCGAACACGATCGTGCGGTGGCCATTGACGAGGATGCGGTCTTCCAGGTGGTTGCGCAGGCCACGCGCCAGCACAGCCTTTTCGACGTCCTTGCCGCAACGCACCAGATCTTCGATCGAATCGCTGTGGTCGATGCGCATCACGTCCTGTTCGATGATCGGGCCCTCGTCCAGTTCTTCGGTCACGTAGTGGCAGGTCGCGCCGATGAGCTTGACGCCGCGGTCCCAGGCCTGGTGGTAGGGCTTGGCCCCGGCGAAGCTGGGCAGGAAGCTGTGGTGAATGTTGATGATCTGCCCCGGGTACTTCCGGCACAGCGACGGCGGCAGGATCTGCATGTAGCGCGCGAGCACCATCGTGTCGGCGCCACTCGACTCGAACAGCGCCTCCAGTTGCGCGAAGGCTTCGGGCTTGTTCTCCTTCGTCACCGGGATGTGGTGGAAGGGGATGCCGTGCCATTCGACCAGGCCGCGAAACACCTCGTGGTTCGACGCGACGCCGGCGATCTCCATGTCGAGTTCCTTGCTCTGCCAGCGCGCCAGCAGGTCGTACAGGCAATGCTCCTGCGTCGACACCATCAGCAGCACGCGCCGCCGCACCGCGCTGTCGCTGGTGCGCCAGTCCATGTCGAATTCGGCCGCCAGCGGCGCAAAGCGGCGCCGCAGTTCGGCGTGGTCGAAGGGCAGCGAGTCGGCCTTGACCTCCAGGCGCATGAAGTAGCGCGCCGAATCGGCGTCGGCATGCTGGCTGGAGCTGAGGATCCAGCCGCCCAGCCCGGCGAAGAAGCCAGTGACGCGGGCAACGATGCCGACGCGGTCGGGGCACGAGAAAGTCAGCGTGTAGTGGTGGGGGCGGCTCATGGTGTCGGGGTGAATTGATTGAGTATCCTTACATGTTTTGCGCCAGCGTCAACTTGCCACGGACGGCTTGAAGTCGTCGAATTTGGCGACTTGCCGGCATTCCGCTTGCATACAGGGTCATTCGGCGAATGATTGACCGCTGTCGCGAGATCCACCCCTGTCCATGCCCATTGCAGCCAAGGCCGCCCGATGACTCACAGCCCGATCCGCTCGATCCTGATCGCCAACCGCTCGGAGATCGCGATACGCGTGATGCGCGCCGCCTCCGAGATGCGCATCCGCACGGTGGCGATCTACTCGCAGCAGGATCGCCAGGCGCTGCATCGTTTCAAGGCCGACGAAAGCTACATGGTCGGCGAAGGCCAGAAACCGCTCGCAGCCTACCTCGACGGCGCAGACATCCTGCGCATCGCCAAGCACGCGGGCGCTGACGCGATCCACCCCGGCTACGGTTTCCTGTCCGAGAACCCCGATTTTGCCGATGCGGTGATCGCCTCTGGCATCCGCTGGATCGGCCCGTCACCGGATGTGATGCGCACACTGGGCAACAAGGTCGCAGCGCGCCACGCGGCGGTGGCCGCGGGCGTGCAGGTGATGCCTGCGACGCCTCCACTGCCACTCGATGTGGCCGAATGCGCCAAGTTGGCCGCCGGCATCGGCTACCCGGTGATGCTGAAGGCGAGCTGGGGCGGTGGCGGTCGCGGCATGCGGGTCATCGAGCACGAGGGCGAGCTGGCTGCATCGCTGCAGGCGTCGCGCCGCGAAGCGCTGGCCGCCTTCGGCAACGACGAGGTTTACTTCGAGAAGCTGATCCGCCGCGCGCGCCACGTCGAGGTGCAGATCCTCGGCGACACGCACGGCAATCTGGTGCATTTGCACGAGCGCGACTGCACCGTCCAGCGGCGAAACCAGAAGGTGGTCGAGCGCGCACCGGCGCCATACCTCGACGCGGCGGGGCGCGCGGCCCTGTGCGCAAGCGCGCTGCGGCTGATGCGCTCGGTCGGCTACACCCACGCCGGCACGGTCGAGTTCCTGATGGATGCCGATGACGGCAAGTGCTACTTCATCGAGGTCAACCCGCGCATCCAGGTCGAGCACACGGTGACCGAGATGATCACCGGCGTCGACATCGTCAAGGCGCAGATACGCATCACCGAAGGTGGCCACATCGGGGTCACCGAGGGCTCTCCCGAGGCAGCGACCGGCCTGCACCCGACCGGCGTGCCGTCGCAGGAAAAGATCCCGCTGAACGGCCACGCGCTGCAATGCCGTGTCACCACCGAAGACCCGGAAAACGGCTTCCTGCCCGACTACGGTCGGCTCGCCGCCTACCGCAGCGCGGCCGGCTTCGGCATCCGACTGGACGCCGGAACGGCCTACGGCGGTGCGGTCATCACGCCCTACTACGACTCACTGCTGGTCAAGGTGACGGCCTGGGCGCCCACGCCGAGAGAAACGATCCAGCGCATGGACCGCGCCTTGCGCGAGTTCCGCATTCGCGGCGTGTCGACCAACCTGCAGTTTCTCGAGAACCTGATCAACCACCCGACCTTCGGGAACGACGTGAAGGGCGAGCTGACGACCCGGTTCATCGAGAACACGCCTGAGCTGCTGGCCTTCGCCGCGCGGCGTGACCGCGCCACCAAGCTGCTTCGCTTCCTCGGCGAGGTCGCGGTCAACGGCAACCCGGAGGTCAAGGGACGCACGCTGCCGGCACTGCCGCTGCCCAAGCCGGTGCTGCCGAAGATCGATGCGGCATCGCCGATTCCCGACGGAACCCGGCAGCGTCTGCAAGCCCTTGGCGCTGCCGGATTCGCGCAGTGGATGCTTGCCCAGAAGCAGGTGCTGATCACCGACACCACGATGCGCGACGCGCACCAGTCGCTGCTCGCGACCCGGATGCGCACTGCCGACATGCTCCCTATTGCGCCGTACTACGCGCGCGAGCTGTCCGGCCTGTTCTCGCTCGAGTGCTGGGGTGGCGCGACCTTCGACGTGGCCTTGCGCTTCCTGAAGGAAGACCCGTGGCAGCGCCTGGCGCAGCTGCGCGCACAGGTGCCGAATGTGCTGTTCCAGATGCTGCTGCGCGGCTCCAACGCGGTGGGCTACACTAACTACGCCGACAACGTGGTGCGCCATTTCGTGAAGCAGGCGGCGGTGAATGGCGTCGACCTGTTCCGGGTGTTCGACTCGCTGAACTGGGTCGAGAACATGCGGGTAGCGATCGATGCGGTCGTCGAGAACGGGGGGCTGTGCGAGGGGGCCATCTGCTACACCGGCGACCTGTTCGATGGCGCGCGTCCCAAGTACGACCTGAAGTACTACCTCGGCATCGCCCGCGAGCTGCAGAAAGCCGGCGTGCATCTGCTGGCGATCAAGGACATGGCGGGTATCTGCCGCCCCCGCGCGGCGTCGGCGCTGGTGAAGGCGCTGAAGGAAGAAACCGGCCTGCCGGTGCACTTCCATACCCACGACACCAGCGGTGCCGCAGCGGCTTCGGTGCTGGCTGCGATCGAGGCGGGCTGTGATGCGGTTGATGGTGCGCTCGATGCGATGAGCGGCCTGACCTCGCAGCCCAATCTGTCGTCCATCGCTGCCGCGCTGGCCGGCACCGAGCGCGACCCCGGCCTGTCGCAGGACGCACTGCACGCGGCATCGATGTACTGGGAAGGCGTGCGGCGCTTCTATTCGCCGTTCGAGTCCGAGATCCGCTCCGGCACCGCCGACGTCTACCGCCACGAGATGCCCGGTGGCCAATACACCAACCTGCGCGAGCAGGCACGCTCGCTCGGCATCGCACACCGCTGGACCGAGGTATCGCAGACCTATGCCGACGTGAACCGGCTGTTCGGCGACATCGTGAAGGTCACACCGACCTCCAAGGTCGTCGGCGACATGGCGCTGATGATGGTCGCGAGCGACCTGACCCCAGCCGAAGTGAAGGACCCGGCACGAGAAGTGGCTTTCCCCGAATCGGTGGTGTCGCTGTTCAAGGGCGAGCTCGGTTTCCCGCCCGATGGCTTCCCGTCCGCACTCAGCCGCAAGGTTCTGAAACTGACCGATGTCGAGGAGCCTCCTGCGCCGTACCGGCCGGGCGACCGCCTGCCACCCGTCGATCTCGAAGCAGAGCGCACGAAGGCTGCCGCCGAGTGCGAGCAACCAATCGACGACCGCCAGCTGGCCTCGTACCTGATGTACCCGAAGCTGATGCGCGAGTTCAGCGAGTACACCAAGTTGAACGGCGACACCTCGATGCTGCCCACGCCGGTGTTCTTCTACGGCGCGCAGCCGCAGCAGGAGTTGGCCGTCGAGATCGATCCGGGCAAGACACTGCTGGTCGCGCTGCAGTCGATCACAGCCGACGGCGACGTGGCGCAGAAAGTCCAGTTCGAGTTGAACGGCCAATCGCGCACGGTACGCGTGTTGCGCCCTGACGCAGGCGACGCCGCCAAGGGTCGCCCTGTCGCCGACCCCACCAACCCGCTGCATGTCGCCGCACCAATGCCCGGTGGGATCGTCAGCGTCGCGGTGAAGATCGGTCAGCGCGTCAGCGCCGGCAGCACGCTGCTCGCGCTGGAAGCGATGAAGATGGAAACCCATGTCGCCGCCGAGCGCGATGCCGAGATCGAAGCCGTGCTGATCGCGCCGGGCGATCGGGTGCAGGCGAAGGATCTGCTGATCGTGTTGAAGGCGGTGGGCTGAGGGAGGCTGCAGCCGAACTTCCGAGCGACTTCCGACGCCGAGCCCACCCCGTCGCTAGGCCAGGTACACCCCCGGCTCTGCCGACAGTCCGCGTTTGACGTACGTGGCGGTGTCGTCGGCCAGAGCCTCTTCGGCACCGGCTTCCAGCGCATCGAGCGCCTGGCGCACCACCTCGTCGGGCGTCGCCTTGGCAACGTCAAAAGCACTGGTCATGTCGGTATCGACATAGCCCATGTGCATGGCCATCACCTGGGTGTGCTGAGCGCGCAGTTCCTGGCGCACGCCGTTGGTCATGGCCCAGGCGGCGGACTTGCTGGCGCCGTACACGCCAAACTGCGTCATGTTGATCCAGCTCAGTACCGACAACACATTCACGATGGCGCCGCCACCATGGCGGGCCAGCACGGGGGCGAAGGCCTGGCACAGGCGCAGCGGGCCGAAGAAGTTGGTCTCCATGTGCGCGCGGGCCGATTCGATGGCATCGGCGGCCAGATAGTCGCCCAACCACAGGGCGCCAGCGTTGTTGATCAACAGCGTCACATCGTCGCAGCGCTGCGCTGCGGCCGCCACATCCTCCGGTCGCGTCACGTCGAGCTGAATGGCCTCGACACCGGGCAGCGTGATCGTCGACGGATTTCGCGCTGCGGCGTAGACCTTTCGCGCGCCGCGCGCCAGGGCAGCACGTGCAAAGGCCAGACCGACGCCACGGTTGGCGCCGGTGATGAGTACGGTGGAGTTGGCAAGTTTCATGATCGAGTCCTGCGGTAGGTGCTGTGATGCAGCGGTGGGAACGAGACGATAACGTTCGAGTGTTCATCCAGTCGAGGGACCGGGTTTGCCTTGCTGGGACCGCGCCGTTTGGTGAGACCACGCCGGGAATTCGCCCCGGCAGGCGGGGTTTGCCTTTCGTTTCAGCGCGCCGGGTCTCGGCCCGGCTGCCGAGTAACTTTCATTTGCGAGCCCAAATGAAAGTCACCAAAGCAAAGGGCCTGAACACCAGCCATTTGGTGACCACGCTTCGGCGAGAGGCGGACGGCAGAAGCTCTGGCACAAGAACTCCCGCCGAGGACCCGAGAGGGTCGAGGCGAGTCGAGACCGCGTGTTTGAACCTGAGCGAGGAGACCGGGGCCGTAGTTCGGAGAGTGTTCTCGGGCCAGAGCCTCTGAAGTAGGCGTGTAGCCGAAGCGAGCAGGCCAGATGGCTGGTGTTCAGGCACTCTTCTTTGCTTACTTTCTTCTGTGCCAGCAGAAGAAAGTGAGACGCCTGCCGGGGCGGATTCCCGGCGCGGTCCCGCGCAAGGCCAACCTCACCTCAATGCGCCTCGTCCCAGTTCGTACCAACGCCCACCTCTGCCAGCAGCGGCACCTTCAAGGCGGCGACCGACGCCATCGCGCTCGGAATCGCCGCCCGCGCCCAGGCGAGCTCGGCCTCGGGCACCTCGAACACCAGTTCGTCGTGCACCTGCATCACGATTCGGGTGGCGCGGGCTTCGGCGTCGAGCAGCTTCTGCACTGCGAGCATCGCCAGCTTGATCAGGTCGGCCGCTGTGCCCTGCATCGGCGCATTGATCGCCTGACGCTCCGCACCGGCCTTGCGCGGGCCATTGCCGCCATTGATCTCGGGCAGGTAGATGCGGCGGCCGAACAAGGTCTCTACGTAGCCCTTTTCGCGCGCCGACGTGCGGGTGTCGTCCATGTACTGTTTCACGCCCGCAAAGCGCTGGAAGTAGCGCTCGATGTACAGCGCGGCGGCGTTGCGCTCGATGCCCAGGCTCTGCGCCAGGCCGAAGGCACCCATGCCATAGATCAGGCCGAAGTTGATCGTCTTCGCGTAGCGCCGCTGCTCCGAGGTGACCGACGCCGGATCGATTGCGAAGACTTCGCTGGCCGTGGCCCGGTGCACATCCATGCCCTCGGCGAAGGCTTTCAGCAGGCCCGGGTCCTCGCTGATGTGGGCCATGATGCGCAGCTCGATCTGCGAATAGTCGGCACTCAGAATCACATGGCCCGGCGGCGCGATGAAGGCCTCGCGCACCTTGCGGCCCTCGGCCGTGCGGATCGGGATGTTCTGCAGGTTCGGCTCGTTGCTGGCCAGCCGCCCGGTCACCGCCACCGCCTGCGCGTAGTTGGTGTGTACGCGGCCGGTGGCAGGGTTGATCATCAACGGCAGCTTGTCGGTGTAGGTGCCCTTCAGCTTGGCGAGTGAGCGGTGCTCCAGCAGGCGTGCTGGCAGCGGGTAGTCGGCCGCCAGCTCGGCCAGCACTTCTTCGTCGGTGCTCGGGGCGCCGGTCGCGGTCTTTTTCTTGACCGGCAGGCCGAGCTTGGTGAACAGGATCTCGCCGATCTGCTTCGGGCTGCCCATGTTGAAGGGCTGGCCCGCGAGTTCATACGCGTCGGCTTCCAGCGCCAACATTCGCTCACCGAGTTGCCGGCTCTGCGCGGCGAGCCGCGCCGGGTCGATCAGGACGCCGGTGCGTTCGATGCGCTGCAGCAGCAATGCCGTCGGCACCTCTATGCGGACGTAGACATCCCGAAGACCAGCCTCGGCGTCGACCTGCGGCCACAGCGTGCGGTGCACGTCCAGCGTCATGTCGCTGTCTTCGCAGGCGTATTCGGCCGCCTTGGCGACATCCACCTGGCTGAATGCGATCTGGTGCGCGCCCTTCCCGCACAGGTCTTCGTAGCTCAGCCCTTGGCGACCCAGGTGGCGCTGCGCCAGGCTTTCCAGACTGTGCGGCTTGTGCGCTTCCAGCACATAGCTCTGCAGCATGGTGTCGTGCACATAGCCGCGCACCTGGATCCCGGCGTTCTGCAGCACATGGGTGTCGTACTTGATGTTCTGGCCGAGCTTGGGCGCCGACTCGTCTTCCAGCCAGGGTTTCAGGCGCGCGAGCACCTCGACCACCGGCAATTGCTCGGGCGCATCGGTGTAGTCGTGGCGCAGCGGGATGTAGGCGGCTTCGCCCGGTGTCACGCTCAGCGAGAGGCCAACCAGTTGCGCCTTCATCGCGTCGAGCGAATCGGTTTCGGTGTCGAGCGCGGTGACCTGGCCAGCGCTCGACGCGGCCGCGATCCTGGCGACCCAGACGTCGAGCGCGTCACGCGTCAGCACCGTGTCGTAGTGGTGCGCGACCGGGTCGGTGGGCACCCGGATGGCTTCTCCCTGGTCAACCTGTACCTCTGTGGAAAACAGATCGGGCTCGCCGGTCGATGACCGCGCCGCGCGCTTGCGTGGCGCAGCAGTCTGGGCCGCTTCAGCGACGCCCAACGACGCCTCGATCTCGCGCAACCAGGTCTTGAATCCATAGCGCGCATAGAAAGCCCGCAAGGCTTCACGGTCGACCGGCTTCAAAGCCAAGGCATCGAGCCCCGGCCAGCCCGCGACGTGCTCGGCCAGATCGCAATCAAGCCGCACCGTCACCAGGCGCTGCGCCATCGGCAACCAGTCGAGCGCACGCCGCAGGTTCTCGCCAGCGGCGCCCTTGATGGAGCTTGCCGCATCGATCACGCCCTGCAGCGAGCCGTGCTCGGCAATCCATTTGGCGGCGGTTTTCGGGCCGACCTTCTCGACGCCAGGCACGTTGTCTACCGTGTCACCCATCAGTGTCAGGTAGTCGACGATGCGCGCGGGTGGCACACCGAACTTGGCGGTGACGCCAGCCACGTCGAGCCGCTCGTTGCTCATCGTGTTGATCAGCGTGACATGCTCGTTGACCAACTGCGCCAGGTCCTTGTCGCCGGTCGAGATCACGACCTGGTGCCCCGATTCAGCCGCGACCCGCGCGAGCGTGCCGATCGCGTCGTCGGCCTCGATGCCGGGCACCACCAGCACCGGCCAGCCCAGCAGCCTGACCACCTCGTGGATCGGCTCGATCTGTTGCACCAGCGGCTCGGGCATCGGGCTGCGATGGGCCTTGTAGGCGGGGTACCACTCGTCGCGAAAGGTGGGGCCCTTGGCATCGAACACGCAGACCGCGTGCTCGGGGTTCACATCCTTCAGCGCCCGTTGAAGCATGGCCACCATGCCGTGGAGCGCACCCGTGGGCACCCCCTCGGGCCCGCGCAAGTCGGGCAGCGCATGGTAGGCGCGGTACAGGTAGCTGGAACCGTCAACCAGCAACATCACACGGGAAACAGGGGCGGGCACTGAACTCATCCGACCATTGTGCTGTCACGCCCCACCGGGGCGCCTAAAATGAATTTATGAGCCCTCGATACCGCGCGTCAACCGTCCTGTGCAGCCTGTGCTGCGCCGTCATCCTGACAGCGGCCGGGCAGGCAATGGCAGCCGCCGTGGCGCCACCCCCTCCAGATCTGAGCACTCTGCCACCGCCGCCTGCCGCGCGGCCTGTCTCGCAGGACGCCGCCAGGGCGATCCCATCTCCCGAGCCACTGCCCCAGGGCGGGGAGAGCAACGAGCCCAGCGTTCAGGAAACAGTGGTGAAGGACGACGGCGCACGCATCGATGAGTTGAAGGTGCGTGGCCGCCCCAAGCGAATCGTCGTGACACCGAAGGCCGGTCCAGCCTACGAGATCATCCCCCCCGGCACCGGCTCGGACATCAGCCAGGGCGCGCGTGGCACCAATGGTGCCGTCGGCAAGCGGGTTTGGCCCGTGCTGTCGTTCTGAGCGCGCTCATTTCCCGGTTGCCTATCCCCTCTTCCCGCTGCTGCTGCGATGGCTGTTTACACCGAAGTGCCGTTCAACGCGGCCGCTGAACTCGTTTCGCGCCTGGACATCGGCCGCCTCACGGCGCTCGAGGGCTGTGCTGGCGGCATCGAGAACACCAACTACTTCGCCGACACCACGCAGGGCCAATACGTGCTGACACTGTTCGAGCGTCTGACCGCCGAGCAGTTGCCCTTCTACCTGCGTCTCATGAAACACCTGGCACGCGGCGGCATTCCGGTACCCGACCCCTGTGGGGACGCCAACGGCGAGATCCTGCACACGCTGTGCGGCAAGCCGGCGGCCGTGGTCGATCGACTCCAGGGCAGCAGCCGCCTGGCGCCCGATGCCGCACATTGCCAGCAGGTGGGTGACATGCTCGCGCGCATGCACCTGGCCGGCGCCGATTTCGAGCTGCAACAGCCTAACCTGCGGGGGCTGTACTGGTGGATCGACACGGTGTTGGAGGTGATGCCGTTTCTGACGACGACGCAACGCGGATTCATCGAAGCCGAACTCGGCTTCCAGGAGCGCCTGGCTGCGTCGCTCGCCTACGCCCACTTGCCGCGCGGCCCGATCCATGCGGATCTGTTCCGCGATAACGTGATGTTCGATGACAGCGATGTGGAAGCTGGCGACCGGCTCAGCGGCCTGTTTGATTTCTACTTCGCCGGCATCGACACCTTCGTCTTCGACATCGCGGTGTGCGTCAACGACTGGTGCATCGACCTGGACACCGGCCGCCTCGACGAGGATCGCGCCTCGGCACTGGTCTGCGCCTACCACGCGGTGCGGCCGCTCAGCGGCGACGAGCAGCGGCTGTTCCCGTCATTTCTGCGCGGCGCCGCACTTCGCTTCTGGATCTCACGTCTGTGGGACCTGCACCTGCCGCGCGATGCGACGATGCTGACCGCCCACGACCCCGACCATTTCGAGCGCGTGCTCCAGCAGCGCTCGGCCAATCCGTGGCGCCCGACGCTACCACCGGCCCCACCAAGAGACGCCACGCCGGACGCCCGATGAAACTGTTGACCGTTCCCGCTGGCCGCGGTGTGTTGTGGGTGCGCAGCGGGTTTCGCGTCTTTTTCTCCAAGCCACTGGCGTTCTCTGCGCTGTTCGCCGCCTTTCTGTTCGGTGCGCTCATCCTGTTGCTGGTGCCCTTCGTCGGCGCCCTGCTGATGCTGGCGGCACTGCCGCTCGTGTCTCAGGGCTTCATGCTGGCCACCAAAAGCGCACTGGCCGGGCACAGCCCGATGGCCAACGTGTTCCTCGAACCGTTGCGCGGGCAGCGACCTCAGGCGATCGTGATGCTGAAGATCGGCCTGATCTATGCGACGGCGAGTCTGTTCATCATGTGGCTGAGCGATTGGGTGGACGGTGGCACGTTCAACGCACTGCAAGAAGCGATGACAAGCAACCCCGCCGACACCGAGCGCGTCGAGGTGCTGCTCGCCGATCCACGTCTGTCGACGGGCATGCTGCTGCGTCTGGCCCTCGCCGGTTGCCTCGCGCTGCCTTTCTGGCATGCGCCGGCTCTGGTTCACTGGCAGAACCAGGGCCCCGCGCAAGCGCTGTTTTCCAGCACCATCGCGTGCTGGCGCAACAAGGGTGCGTTCACTGTCTACGCGCTGACCTGGTCGGTGCTGATCGTTCTGTTCGGCGTGCTGGTCAACAGCGTTTTCATCCTGCTCGGCGCGCCGAAGCTGGTGCCTATTGCAGCGATGGCGGGGGGTCTGATGTTCTCGACCGTCTTCTACGTGTCGCTGTATTTCACCTTCTCCGACTGCTTCGAGACCCAGGCAGCGGCCGAGATAAGCGCGGACCTGCCGCCGGCAGCCTGATACCTGCCTGCTGATGAGCGTGACCCTGCGTGTCGCACTGGTGACTGGCGCCGGCAGTGGCATCGGCCGCGCCTGCGCGCTGGCCTTGCTGGACGCCGGCTACACCGTGGTGCTGGCCGGTCGCCGCGCGGCTGCGCTTGACGACGCGGTGAATGCCGCCGGCACCAACGCGACCCATGCGCTCGCCGTACCCACCGATGTCACCGATCCGGCCTCGGTCGCTGCACTCTTCGATCGCATCCGAAGCGAGTGCGGGCGGCTCGATCTGCTGTTCAACAACGCCGGCATGGGCGCCCCCGCCGTGCCGATGGAAGACCTGACCGTGGAACAGTGGAAGGCGGTGGTCGATGTCAACCTGACCGGTGCCTTCTTGTGCACGCAGCAGGCCATCCGGCTGATGAAGGCGCAGACCCCGAACGGCGGTCGCATCATCAACAACGGCTCTATCGCGGCCCACGTGCCACGCCCATTCACCGCGCCCTACACCGCGACGAAGCATGCGATCACCGGACTGACAAAAGCGACATCGCTGGATGGCCGGGCGCACAACATTGCTTGCGGTCAGATCGACATCGGCAATGCCGCCACCGACCTGACCGGAGACATGGCGGCAGGCATCCTGCAGGCCAATGGCAGCCTGATGGCCGAGCCGCGAATGGACGTGGAACACGTGGCCGCTGCGGTGGTGCAGATGGCTGCGCTGCCGCTGTCAGCCAATGTGCAGTTCATGACCATCATGGCCACCGCGATGCCATACGTTGGTCGCGGCTGAGCCCACGCGACCTGTCACAAACAACAGGGATCATTGACTGATGGACGAAGTGATCGGACTCTTTCCCACGCCCTTGCTGCGGGTCACTGGGGCTCTCGATCGCACACTGGTCGCCGGCTTGGTCGCGCATTTCAGCGCACGGGCAAAGACGGCCAACAACTCCTCAGCGAACCTGTCGCACACCGAAATGCTGCAGCCCGGCGACAGCCCGCTGCTGGTGGAGGTCGCGATGCGCGTCACGCCGAAGCTGGTCGACTTCGGCGCGCTGATGCTGGGTGAGCGCCTGGGCTGGTCGGTCAAGGAAATGTGGGTCAACCTGCTCGACAACGGTGGCCGCCAGGCCATGCACAACCACGCGAACAGCTTCATCTCCGGCGTGCTGTACCTGACCGCTACACACCCCGACGCGCGCACGGTGTTCATGAAGTCGCCAGGCGGCACCGACTTCAGCTTCAAGAACGACCATGCCGGCGTCACTCTCGGTCCGTACAACGCCGACAAGTGGATCAGCCCCGCCCCCGAGCCGGGCGACATGGTGCTGTTCCCCAGCTACCTGATGCACGCGGTGCCGCCGAACCCTGGCGAGAGGCGCATCACGCTCGCTTTCAACGCCATCCCGACGCGGCTGGATTCCTGGGGCTACACCATCGGTTTCAGCGGCTGAATCAAGCCTGACTGACGCCGCAACGGCAGCGGTGTCGTCATGCTGACAAATTGAGCAGCCAGACTCGCCCGCTTGGCTGCCGATCCGTCCTCCCTGCCCCTCATGCCCGCGGCACCAGCGCAAGCTGCACCACAGCGCGCTGCGCTGCTCGTGATGCTGGCCTCCGGCTTCGCCGGTCTGGGCTACCAGATCGTCTGGACGCAACAATGCGCGCTGTGGCTGGGTCATGAATCCGCCGCGGTGCTGGCGGTGGTCACCGCGTTCTTCGGCGGGCTCGCCGTCGGCGCGTTGGCACTCGGGCGTCTGATCGAACGCAGTGCGCAGCCGGCGCGCTGGTACGCCGCCTGCGAACTCGTCATTGCGCTGTGGAGCGTGGCACTGGCGCTGTGGATGGCACCGATCAGCCAGACGATGCTCGATGCCATCGGCGCGCAGCCCACACCGCTGTGGCAATGGACCGTGGCCTTCTGCGGCACGTTCGTGATGCTGCTGCCCGCCACCGCGGCGATGGGCGCGACGCTGCCGGCAATGGAGCGCGTGCTGGCGCAGATGAACCGCCATGCACGACCCATCGCTGCGCTGTACGCCGCCAACACCTTCGGTGCCGTCGTCGGCGTGCTCGCAGCGGCCTTCTGGCTGGTGCCCGAAATCGGCCTGCTTCGCACCGCGGGCCTGTGTGCTGCACTCAACCTTCTGTGTGCCGCCATCACGCTGCGCTTCACCACTGCGGACGCGACGCCCATCGCGAAGCAGCCGACCGAAGTCGCGCCGCAACACCTGCTGCTCACGCTGGCCGCAACCGGCCTGCTCGGCATCGGCTACGAGGTGCTGGTGGTGAGGGTGTTGAGCCAGGTCGCGGAAAACACGGTCTACACCTACGCGCTGTTGCTGGCGGTGTACCTGATCGGCAGCGCGCTGGGCGCGGCAGCCTACCAGCGCTGGCGGACCGCTGGGCAGCTGTCAGACGATGCCCTGCGCGATCGGCTGCTCTGCGTGCTTGCAGCCGCCTGCCTGCTCGGCACAGGCAGCCTCTGGGCGTCAGAACAGTTCAAGGCCGTGCTGCTGACAGGGCTGGGTGCCAGCATGGCATCGGCACTGGCCGCGGAGGCGATCCTGGCCATCGCAGCCTTCGGCCTGCCGACACTGGCGATGGGCGCCCTCTTCAGCCACCTGAGCACACAAGCGCGTGCCGGCGGCATCGACTTCGGTCGGTCCCTGGGTATCAACACCCTCGGCGCGGCAGCCGCACCGCTGCTGTTCGGCGTGCTGCTGGTGCCTGCACTCGGGCCCAAGTTCGCGCTGCTGATCGTCGCTGCCGGTTACCTCGCGCTGCTGGTGCCACGCAGCTGGCTCCAGCCGATCGCCTGGCTGCCTGCGGGCGCAGTGCTTGCACTGGCCATCTGGGCGCCACCCCTCGCCTTCGTCGACGTGCCCGAAGGGGGCACGGTGGTCAGCTACCACGACGGTGCGATGGCCTCGGTCAGCGTGGTCGAGGATGCCGAGGGCGTGTCGCGGCTTCGCATCGACAACCGTCAGCAGGAAGGCAGCAGCAGCAGTCTGCTGGCCGATGCCAGACAGGCGCTGCTGCCGCTGCTGCTGCACCCTGCGCCGCAGCGCGCACTGTTCCTCGGCCTGGGCACCGGCGTGACGGCCTCCTCGGCCGCGCAGGAAGCCACGCTGCAGGTCGACGCGGTCGAGTTGCTGCCGGAAGTGATCGCCGCCTCGGCGCAGTTTGCGCAGGTCGTCGGCGACGGCAGCGTCAACCCGCGCCTGCACCTGATGGCCGCCGACGCGCGGCGCTACGTGCGCAGCGCCAGCGCGCGGTACGACCTGATCGTGTCCGACAACTTCCACCCCGCGCGCAGCGGATCGGGCGCGCTGTACACCGTCGAGCACTTCCAGGCAGTGCACCAACGGCTGGGCGACGCTGGCGTGTTCTGCCAGTGGCTGCCGTTGCACCAGCTCGACCTGGACACGCTGCGCAGCATCGTGAAGTCGTTCCTGGCCGTCTATCCAAATGGCGCGGCGATGCTGGCGACGAACAGCCTGGACACGCCGGTCTTGGGGCTGGTGGCCAGACGCGACGGGCGACGCTTCGACCTGCAGCAAGTACGCGATCGACTCGGCAACAACCGCCTGCCTCAACGGCTGGCTGATTTCGGGCTGGCCGACGATCTGGCCTTGCTCGGCAGCTTCATCGCCGGCCCGCAGGCGCTGAGCCGTTTCGCCGGCGACGCACCGCTGAACACCGACGACCGCCCCGTCGTCGCCTACCGTGCACCGCGCATCACCTACGCGCCTGACTCGGCGCCGCGCGAGCGGCTGCTGTCGCTGCTGCAGCAACTGAAGGTGGAACCGGGCGAAGTCATCGATGCCGGGCTGGATGCCTCCTGGTCGCAGCGTCTGGCGGCTTACCGAGCGGCACGCAATCAGTTCATCGCCGTCGGCCAGCGTGTGCGGCCCTCGGCCGATCTGCAGCAGATGCTGGCGCAGGTTCGCGAGCCCTTGCTCGACGTACTGCGCATCAGCCCGGATTTCCGACCTGCCTATGACCCGCTGCTGGGCATGGCGAAAGCACTCGCGCCCACCGACGCGGTCGGCGCCCGCCAGCTGTTGCTAGCGCTGCAGCAAGCACAACCGGCCAGGCCCGAGGCTGCGCTGGTGGCTGGACGGCTGAGCATCGAGTCGCCGTGAGCGACGCGGCAGACCCATCGGCAGCGCACTGACGAGTCCGAACGGATCAGACAAAACACATCTTCGTGTCGTGAAGGCTTCACCGCCCGCAACTAGCCTAACTGGTTTATGCGCGGAGTCGCCATCGTGTTGACCGGAGTACAGGAATGAGCTGGCGTGCACCGGTGCGTCAGATCACGCAAGGGACTCACCATTCCGTGAGGATCACGCAGGCCGGCATCGCACTCTTTGTGCTCAGCGCACTGAGCGCCTGCGGCGGACGCACGGAGCAGGCGATGACCGATGTCTCGATCAGCAATGCCTCTACATTTCACACCTCCACCGACTCGCCAGCAGCTGAACGCCTGACGGCGCGAAGCTCTGCAGTTGTCCCCGCGAGCGCCTCGACAGTCAACGCACCGCCACGCGGGGTCCTGCTGATGGGTGTGTCCGGAGCGAATGCCTACGCAGCGCTAAGCGTGCATGCCCTCGATCTGCCCGCGTCGCCCCAGCGGGCGACATCGGCACCGCGTCGAACAGCGCTCACTGCCTTCGTTGATCTCTCGGCCACAGTCGGCCAAGTCAATGCTGCGCTGAACGCTGCCGGTGCTCGCATCGTGGCGATGCGACCCGGGCACACCGCGATCGAGATCGAGTTGACGGATTCAGGTGGAACAGTTCCCCCGCAGGACGCGGCCGCTCGCTTGATGGCCAGCCGCGCCTTCCAATGGGTTCAAGGGCCGGGATTACCGGCTGCGCCTTTCGCACTGGCGGTCGATCCTGCGGCGTCCGAGCCCATCGACGATCACGCGCCGCCACCCTGACGACATCACGGCAGTTCCGCCGCCATCACACTGCGACAACAGGGTTCGAAACCCTGAACACAGCCATCGATCGACGCCATGTGTTCGAGTTGCCTTGTAGGCGCGCGTACCCGCTGACGCTGATCTTCAAGGAGTCAGGTCGCCTCGCCGCGAAGCTCACCATCGACTACGCGCGCTTCGGCTGATAGCCGAACCTCAGGCTGAAGCAACAACACAAAGGGCGCCCGGAGGCGCCCTTTGTGTTTGCGAACGAGTCAATGTGCAATATGCCTTGACCCGCCCGATGCGTGATCAGTTGCCACGGCGCTTCATGAAGCCCAGGGCAGCCAAACCGCTGATGAAAAGCCATGCCGTAGGTGGCAGTGGCACGGCACTGACCGTGATGTTGTCGTAAGCAATAGCACCGTCGTTGTTGCCAAACACAATAGAGCGACCCGCGCCAAGGAAATTCACTGATGCCTGGCTCCAGGTGTCATACACCTCGACCGCATCGGCATTCGGGGCCAGTGTCACGGAGCCCAGCAGGCTGCCGGTGCCATTGAGGCCGTCGAACACGCCGACCGTCGTCGACGTGGATTTCGACGAGTAGTAGAAATCCACGCTACCGACGAAACCGCTGCTGACGTTGGCAATGGCAGGAGAATCCGGTGCGAAGAACACCGTGCCATTTGTCGGCGCATTTGAGTAGTACCGACCATCCGGCGTACCGAAGCCTGTTCCATCATTTGACAGGGCAAGCGCTGACGGGCTGAAACTGATTCCGTAGTTGGGGCCGGCGCCGCCGTTGTAATAATTATCTACAGCAGCAAAGCTGGTAGTACCTTCAAAATCAATAGTAACCTGAGCCGAAAATGCCGGCGACGCCGCGAAAATACTCGCGGCAACTGCAATGATGGGTAATAGCTTCATTTCAAATCTCCAGGGTTAAGAGTCGGACAAACCGACGGTCGCAGTGTGGTTGGCTCGTGGAGTCTAAACGCGCTTTTCCAACGCTGGCAAGGCCCTGAAAGCATCGATCTGACCACTAAATTTTCGTGTTTGGCGCATCAGTTTCATTATGTCGTCATTAAGTCAGACCGCCCCTCCTATTAGGGCCATAGGGTAATTACCCTGATGGATCCAATCCAATTCCAGATAGTCCGAAGTAGCCGGGTCAAAGGACTATCTTTTCGAGAATTACTGTCACGCCACGGTCGTTTGGAGTGTTTAATCTTCAAGAGCAAATCCGCGCTGGCCTAATTAGCTCAGCTTGAATCTTTCGCCCCGAAACACCACCCAAAACCACCTCAGGAGCAGTTTCAATGAAATTCACGTTTGCAAAAAGCCAGATCGCCCTCGCCGCGGTCGCGGCGCTCGGCGGTACCGCCTTGAGCATGGCCCCCAGCGTTGCCAGCGCGGCCAAGACGGCCGGCCAATACGTTGCCGGCGATTTCCACAACCACACTACCTGTTCCGACGGCTCGATCTCGATGCAGAAGCTGGTCAAGAAGTCCACTGGCACCGGCACCGACGGCTGGGGTCTTGACTGGTTCGTGCAAGCCGGTCACGGTGGCAACGGCAACCGCAACTGCACGCTGGCTGAAGACGCCAGCCTGGCCACGCCAGCCTACCCCCTGCAGTACTCAACCACCGGAACGATCCAAGGCCCGGGCACCACTTGGCAAAGCAGCAATCCTGCCGTCGCTCCAAAAGGCTTGGCGTCGGGCAGCACGGCACCAAACGCCAACATGTGGCGCTGGCAGTCCATCCAGGAGTTCCAGTACCCGGTCATCGAATACCTCTCGGCCAACAAGAACGTGCCGCTGTTCATCGGCGTGGAGTCGGTCGTCGCCGGTCACGAGCACTCCTCGATGTCGGTCATCACCGGCCAGATCCCGCTGGCGCTGGACTCCGTCACGCTGCCCACCGCGCCGGTCATCGCTGCCAACACCAGCCGTTACACCGCACTGGGCAATGCGAATGCGCTTGCGCAGTGGGAGTACTGCTTCGACCGCAACGACACCGACACCAGCCGCGGCAACACTGCAGTCGGCAGCGGAGTCGGCAACAACTGGAACTGCTCCGTCACCGGCAGCCTGAACGCCACCGACCCGAGCTGGAACGCCACCGCGCAGAAGCTGATCCCGGCTGGCGGCACTGGCACCGGCACCAAGGGCCACCTGAAGACGGTTGAAGCCGTGAAGTGGATGGCTGAGAACCACCCGAACGGGAGCTACTACATCCCTGCCCACCTCGAGCGCGCCGGCCCGTTCAATCCGGACGGCAACAATGGCTTCAACGTGGAGCACCTGCGCAACTTCAACAATGCCGCGCCAAAGGTGGCCTTCGGTTTTGAGACGCAGCCCGGCCACGGCGCATCCGCCAACCGCGGCGAGTACCAGCCAAAGCGCCAGACCATCCAGGGCGTTTCGACCGACTCGGTCGGCACCACAACCTACGGTGGCACCGGCATTTACGGCGCACAGGTCGGTGGCGTGTGGGATGCCCTGCTCGGTGAGGGCCGCAACTTCTGGTTCTTCGCGAGCTCCGACTGGCACAACCGTGGCAGCTTCGGCCCGGACGACCGCCGCACGACGCAGGATTTTTTACCGGGTGAATACCAGCGCAACTACACGATGGTGCGCAACGGTAGCGACAAGCTGCGCCCACAGACCATCGTCGATGGCCTGCGCACAGGCAACACCTTCACGGACAGCGGCCAGCTGATCGATCGTCTGGCGTTCATCGCCTGCGCTTCGTACCCTGGCCTCGGTGCGCGCACCAACGCTTCGGTCGAAGCACTGGCTGTTGCTGCCGCGACGACCAACACCGACATCGACAAAGCCGGCTGCTCCACGATGGGCGAGAAGCTCGTCGTGCGTCCGGGTGCTGACATCGTGGTGTCGATCGTGGTGCGTGACCCCTCAGGCACGAGCAACTCGCCGTACACCTTCAACAACCCTTCGTTGGCACAGATCGGCGTGAGCCAGCCCTTGAACGCGCCAGTGCTGGACCACATCGACGTGGTTCGGGGCATGGTCACCGGTTACAAGACGCCGGGTGCTGCCGACTACTCGGGTGCCTGGCCCGCCAACAATGCGTGGTTGAACTACACCACCGGGGCCACGACCGGTCTTGGTGCAGTGCCTGCAGCTGCCAAGAACACGAGTGCAGCGGTCATCAAGACGTTCGACAACACCGGCTCCGCCAGCGGTTGGACGACTGTGGCGGGCAATACGGACTACAAGAAGATGACCTTCCGCATCCCAGCGGTTGCCGCATCGCAGTACGTTCGCCTGCGCGGCACCAACCTCCCGGCATCGGTGCCTTATGAGACTGATGCCGCCGGCAACCCACTGACCGACATCTTCACGAACGCCGGCGACCCGACACTGCTGCGTATCCCTTGCACCGTGGTCGGAACGACCGAGTTCAACGGCTGTCCTTCGCACATGGTCACGGCCTCAAGCGGCCCGATCTCTGGTCAAAAGGCTGTGTCGTATGACGTCGCTGCGTGGGCCGACCTCTGGTTCTACAGCAACCCGATCTACGTTCAGGTGACAGGTTCGACGGCAGTTGCCGGCGTTCAGTAAATCCGAAGGGTTTTTCCCTTGCCTTTGGGCGCCACGCGGCAACGCGCGGCGCCTTTTTCATGGCCTGACGATTTCGATCGTCTTGGTTCTGACTTGCACGCGGCCTAGCATCGGAGCTCGGCAAGTCAGCGAATGGCAACGCTTGCGTCGTCATCGCCACATGGGCAGGCCGGGCTGCGTGCCGCCTGATTCGTCATCTTTTTCCCGCTCACCCTCAAACCCACATGTCCCCTCCGTTGACCAACCCTGTCGCCAAGAACCTCACGCCCGCACCTCGCCCAAGCACATTGCCGAACTGGATGCGCGAGCCCTTGCTGCACTTCGTGTTGCTGGGCGGCGTGCTGTTCGCCGCTGACCATGTGCTCGTCACTCGCGAGGACGACCCGCACACCATCGTCGTGGGTGCCGAGGTAGACCGCGAAGCCCGCGATCTGTTCAAGTCCTCGAGTGGCCGCGAGCCCAAGGCCGACGAACTGAAGGCCTTGCGCGAACGCTGGATCGACAACGAGGTGCTGTACCGCGAGGGCCTGGCGATGAAGGTGGACCGGGGCGACACGGCCATTCGCGAACGGGTGATCTTCAAGGCGCTGAGCGTGGTCAGTTCGAACGTCAAGCTGCCCCCCTATGACGACAAGACACTGCGGGATTGGTTCGACAGCCATCGCGCCAAATACGACGAGCCGCCGCGCTTCGACTTCCAGGAAGCGGTGCTGTCGGGGGAAAACAGTGAATCCGCAGTGCGCGCATTCGTCGACACATTGAACAACGGGGCGCCGGGCGATGCCAAGGCCGGATTGCGGGTCTTCAAGGGCCGGCCCCGCAGCAACCTGGAGCAGAGCTACGGGCCGGAATTCGCCAAGGCGCTGGAAGCGGCGCTGGCCGGTGAATGGCGCGCGCTGCCGAGCCGGGACGGATGGCACGCCATGCGCCTGGAGTCGATCACGCCGCCCAAAGCGGCAGTCTTCGAGGCCTTCCAAGGCGTTGTGTTGCAGGACTGGACCGATGCTGTGCTGGCCGAGCAGCGCACGGCCGCGGTGCGTGCGATGGGCCAGAAGTACAAGCTGCTGATCGAGGGTGAAGCGAAATGAGCCGCTGGTTGCGCGGCCTGCTGCTGGCCGGCCTGGCGCTGCTGAGCGCGGCAGCGGGCGCTCATGAAATGAGCATGGCGGAGATGGAACTGCGCGAAACCTCGCGCGGCGATTTCATCTGGAAATGGACAGCCACCAACGACCGGGTGGGGTCGATCGATCTGACACCACAGTGGCCGGAAGGCTGCCGCGCAGAAAGCAATGTGGTGCGCTGCGGGGAGGCTGGCATGTCCGGCACGCTGACGATCGAAGGCGTGGGCAAGCGCTATTCGGCCGCCATCGTGAAGATCCAATGGATCGACGGTCAGACGCGGGCCTACACGCTGACAGGTGGCCAGCCATCGGTGCATCTGTTCGGCTCGGCCGACGACCAGCGCGGCATGGGCGAGATCGCATCGGCCTACACCGTGCTGGGCATCGAGCACATCCTGAGCGGCACCGACCACGTGCTGTTCGTCATCGGCCTGCTGTTTCTGGTGGGCTTTCGCAAGCAGCTGGTGTGGACCATCACCGCCTTCACCGCTGCGCACAGCCTGACGCTGGCGAGCAGCGCGCTGGGTTTGCTCACGTTGCGCTCACCGCCCGTGGAGGCAACGGTGGCGCTGTCGATCCTGCTGGTCACTGGCGAAGCCTTGCGCAAGCGCGACACGCTGTCTCGGCGTTGGCCAGCACTGGTGGCGTTTGTGTTCGGGCTGGTGCACGGCCTGGGCTTTGCCGGCGCGCTCAAGAACTTCGGCTTGCCTGAAAACCACCTGAGCGTGGCGCTGCTGACCTTCAACGTCGGTGTCGAGATCGGCCAGTTGCTGATCGTCGCTGCCGCATGGATCGTCTACCGGACGGTGCGGCAGTTTCCGGTGATGGAACAGGCACGGCTGGCCACGCTCTATGCCATCGGCACGTTTGCTGCCTACTGGTCGATCTCGCGCATCGTGGGAATCGTCAGCTGACCTGGATAGCTCTTGCGGTGGGCCGCGATCGCCGTATCCGGCGTCCCACTGATCGCGTATGGATGTGAGCCCCGAAGGAGTCACCATGAACACAAACACTGTCCCCAGGCGCGCCCTGCGTTCGGCATTGGGCCTCGCCATCTTCCTGGTCGCCTCCACGGCGCACGCCCACTCCGAAGGCGGCATCGCAGGCGGTTTCCTCAGTGGCTTCTTCCACCCGGTCAACGGCATCGACCACGTCATCGCCATGGTGGCGGTGGGGCTGTGGGGAGCGTTCCTCGGCTCGCCTGCGCTGTGGGTGCTGCCGATGGTGTTTCCGCTGGTCATGACGATCGGCGGCGCCTTGGGCGTGATGGGCGTGCCCGTGCCGGCGGTAGAGACAGGCATCGCGGTGTCGGCTGTTGCTCTGGGCGGTGTGGTGGCCGGCGCGGTGCGCCCGCCGCTGTGGGTCGCAGCGGTACTGGTGGGCGTGTTCGCCATCTTCCACGGTCACGCACACGGCACCGAATTGCCGAACGCGGCCGACCCGATCGCCTACAGCCTCGGCTTTGTCACCGCGACCGGATTGCTTCACCTGGCGGGCATCGGCCTGGGCTTGCTGACCCGCTGGCCGGCCGGTGTGAAGGCGGTGCGTGCGATGGGCGCGGGCATCGCGGTCGGCGGTTTGGGGTTTCTGTTTCACGCGTGGTGACTCCCAGCGTGAGCGGACGACGCGCTGGGTTCTCGCTGACGCTGGCGCTGGCGCTGGCTTCAGGGGCATCGGACGCCTGGGCCCACGGTGCGATCAAAGGCATCGGCAACTTCGGCAGCGGCTTCGTCCACCCGCTGGTAGAGCCGGCGCACTTGATCGCGCTCCTCGGGCTTGCGCTGCTGTTTGGCCAGCGCGGTGTGCTGACGGTGCAACGGGCGCTGCTGGCTTTGTCGGTGGCCGTGGCGCTCGGCTTGTTCGGCGCGGCATCGGGCTGGCCTGGTGACACCGAAAACCTGCTGCTGGTGCTCGCCGTCGCCGTTGGCCTGACTGTGGTGATTGCGCGCCCGCTGCCGCCGCTGGCGTATGTCATCGCCGCGGCTGCTGTTGGCCTGGGCGTGGGCCTGGGCACCTCGCACGAGGACATGAAAGGTGGCGCCTACATGGCTGCCATGGCGGGCACCTGGCTGGGTGCCAGCTTCTGCACGTTGAGTGCGGCCACCTTCATCGGGGAAGCCAAACGACCCTGGATGCAGATCCTGGTGCGGGTCGCCGCGTCGTGGATCACCGCCAGCGCGGTGTTGGTGCTGGCCTTGCGGTTGAGCGGGCGCGGCTGAACGCTGCGCCGTGGGTCTGCAGGCGCAGATCCCCGGCAGACGACATCGGCAGGCTCCCCTGGCAAGCGCGAGGTGTCGCAGTAGTCGATCGCCGAATTGCGCCGGTTGGTGAGGTTGCGGCACTCGAGTTCGAGCTTGGCCTTCGCAGTCAGGCGGTATCCGAATCGAAGTCGAATTGGTTCACGGCCAGCGAGGTTTGCAAGCCAGGCAGCAGTTCAGTGCGCACGCCCAGCACATGGCCCTTGGAGCACACCAGCGGCGTGACCCTGGGACCCGCCGTTGCGTCGGAGGATGGTTGGCCTGCTGGCGCGTGGGACCATCGTTCTTGCGGCATGCTCTGCAAAACCACAACGCCTGAGGCCACCCGATGAGCACGACCCGGCGACAGTTCCTGCACTCCTCCACCGCCGCGGCACTGGGCAGCTCGCCTGTCTGGTGGCAACCAGCACTTGGCGAAGAGACTGCTGCCGAACCAGCGGCTTCGGCGCCAGCACCCGCCCCGCGCTTCGATCTGGGCATCGCCTCCGGCAGCCCCACCGCACGCAGCGTCGTGCTGTGGACGCGGCTGACCGGCGGCGACCTGCCGCCCCGGGTCGAGGTGCGCTGGGAACTGGCGCACGACGAAGCTTTCAAGCGCATCGCCGCCCGCGGCAGCGAGACGGCCGAGGCCGCGTGGGCGCACAGCGTCCACGCCCAGCCGCGCGGGCTGGAACCAGGGCGCTGGTACTGGTACCGCTTTCAGGCGCTGGGTGAGCGCAGCATGACGGGGCGCACCCGCACCGCGCCACTGGCCACCTCCGGCGCGACGGCACCGCTGCGTTTCGCCATCGCCAGCTGCCAGCGCTACGACGCCGGGCACTACGCCGCCTGGCGCGATGTGGCAGAACAGAACCTCGATCTGGTGATGTTCCTCGGCGACTACATCTACGAGGGCGCCTCCCGCACCGACTTGCCGCGCCGCCACGAGGGTGGCGAGGCGCGCACCTTGGAGACCTATCGCGCCCGCTACGCCACCTACAAGCGCGACCCGCTGCTGCAGGCCGCGCACGCCAGTGCACCCTGGTTGATGGTGTGGGACGACCACGAGGTTGACAACGACTACGCAGGGCTTCAGGACGCGCGCCTGAACCCCCGTTTCCCGGAACGCCGCGCGGCCGCCTATCAGGCGTACTGGGAGCACATGCCATTTCCAAAGTCAGCCCGACCCCAGCTCGACGCACCGGGCAGCGCGATGCGCATCACCAGCCGCCTGGACTGGGGCACGCTGGCTCGCATCCACCTGCTGGACAACCGACAGTACCGCGACCCGCAGGGCTGCCCGCGGCCCGGCCAGGGCGGCTCGAACACCGTGAAGCTCGCCGAATGCCCAGCGCTGCGCGACCCGCGGCGCACGCTTCTCGGGTCCGCGCAGGAACGCTGGCTGGCCGAGGGCTGGGATCTGCGACGGCCCTGGAACCTGCTCGCCCAGCAGACCCTGATGGCGCGACATTCCTGGACCGACCCCACCGATGGCGGCGGCACTTACTGGACTGATGGCTGGGATGGCTACCCGCTGTCGCGCAACCGGCTGCTCGGCACCGTGGCCGACCGGCGGGTTCCCGGCGTGGTTGTCCTTGGCGGCGATATGCATGCGCACGTGGTGGCGGACCTGAAAGCGGACTTCGATCGCCCCGACTCGCCGACCGTGGCCACCGAGTTCTGCGGCACCTCGATCAGCAGCAACGGCCTGCCGCAAGACCGCATCGACCTGGCGCGGCCGTTCAATCCGCATATCCACTGGAGCCGCAGCGACAAGCGCGGCTGCATGCTGTTCACGCTGGATGCAAAGCAACTGCAGGCGGCGCTGCGGGTTGTCGACGATGTGGCCGATCCGGCCAGCGCCGTGCGCACCAGCGCGAGCTATGTCGTCGAAGCCAGCCGGCCCGGTGCTGTGGCTGCTTGACGATGCGCTGGCTGCGCCAGGCCTTCGGATTTCTCGTTGCGCTGGTCATCCTGTTCGAGGAGTGGGGCTGGGAGCCGCTGCAGGCCGCGCTCGAGCGCCTCGCACGATGGCCGCTGCTCGCCTGGCTGGAACGTCAGCTGCAGCGCCTGCCACCGCATGCCGCGCTGGCGGTGTTCGCGCTGCCAGCGCTGGCGCTGCTGCCCGTCAAGCTCGGCGCGCTGGCACTGATCAGCCGCGGACACGCGCTGGATGGCCTGCTGCTGATCGTGGCGGCCAAACTGATCGGCACCGCCATCGTTGCCCGCCTGTTTGTCCTGTTGCAACCGGCTTTGATGCAGCTGGGCTGGTTCGCCCGGGGCCATGCCCGCTGGACGGTATGGAAAGCGTACTGGATGGAACGCGTGCGAGCCTCTGCGGCCTGGCAAGCCTCCACCCGGGTGCTGCGCCGCATGCGACTGGTGCTCAATCGACTCCGTTGACCTGGCGCAGAATTCAGGGAGGTCCGCCGTGCAGACGCGGCGTTTGAGCCCTTCGCTCTTTCACCTCGGGAGCTCCCATCATCAAGTCCTCCAAGCCCTTGCAGCACCACAACCTGCCTACCCACCTGAAGCATCTCCAGCTGAAGGCCTGGGTGGATGAGATTGCCGCACTGACCGACGCAGCCGATGTTCACTGGTGCGACGGCTCACAAACCGAATACGACCTGCTGTGCAACCAACTGGTGGCAGCCGGCACGATGAAGAAGCTGAACCCCGAGTTGCGCCCGCGCAGCTTCCTGGCCACCAGCGACCCGAGCGATGTCGCCCGTGTCGAGGACCGCACCTACATCTGCAGCCAGCGCAAGGAAGACGCCGGCCCCACCAACAACTGGATGGCGCCCGCCGAGATGCGCGCGCTGCTGCAGACAGGGGACCAGGCGCTGTTCCGCGGCGCCATGAAGGGCCGCACGCTGTATGTCGTGCCCTTCTCGATGGGGCCGCTGGGCTCGCACATCTCGCACATCGGCGTGGAACTGACCGACAGCCCGTATGTGGCCGTGAGCATGCGCACGATGACACGCATGGGCCGTGCGGTGATTGACCTGCTGGGCAGCGACGGTGAATTCGTGCCTTGCGTGCACACGGTCGGCGCACCGCTGGAAGCCGGCCAGAAAGATGTGCCATGGCCGTGCAACAAGACGAAGTACATCGTCCACTACCCCGAAACCCGTGAAATCTGGAGCTACGGCTCAGGCTACGGCGGCAACGCGCTGCTGGGCAAGAAGTGCTTCGCGCTGCGGATCGCTTCGACGATGGGCCGCGACCAGGGATGGCTGGCCGAGCACATGCTGATCCTCGGGGTGACCAACCCGGCCGGCAAGAAGTACCACGTCGCCGCCGCGTTCCCGAGCGCCTGCGGCAAGACCAATTTCTCGATGATGGTGCCGCCGGCGGGCTACGTCGGCTGGAAGGTCACCACCATCGGCGACGACATCGCGTGGATCAAGCCGGGCGTGGATGCCAACGGAGCGAGCCGCCTGTACGCGATCAACCCGGAAGCCGGTTACTTCGGCGTCGCGCCGGGCACGAACCACAAGACCAATCCGAACTGCATGGCCTCGCTGAAGTCCGATGTGATCTTCACCAACGTCGCGCTGACCGACGACGGTGATGTCTGGTGGGAAGGCATGACCGACACGCCCCCGGCGCACCTGATCGACTGGCAAGGCAAGGACTGGACGCCCGCGATCGCCAAGGAAACCGGCGTGGACGGAAAGCCCCGGCCAGCGGCGCACCCGAACGCACGCTTCACTGTCGCGGCAGGCAACAACCCGGTGCTCGATCCGGAATGGGACAACGCTGCGGGTGTCGCGATCGACGCCTTCATCTTCGGGGGCCGCCGCTCGACGACCGTGCCGCTGGTGACGCAGGCAAGGACCTGGGTCGAAGGCGTCTACATGGCAGCGACCATGGGCAGCGAAACCACCGCCGCTGCAGCGGGTCAGCAGGGCGTCGTGCGACGCGACCCGTTCGCGATGCTGCCCTTCGCTGGCTACAACATGGCCGATCACTTCCAGCACTGGCTCAACATCGGCAACAAGCTGTCTGCCAGCGGCGCGAAGCTGCCGCAGATCTTCTGCGTCAACTGGTTCCGCAAGGGCGCCGATGGCAAGTTTGCCTGGCCAGGTTACGGCGACAACATGCGTGCGCTCGAATGGATGCTCGGCCGCGTCGATGGCAAAGCGGGCGGTGAAGACAACGTGTTCGGCGTCAGCCCGCGCTACGACGACCTGCGCTGGGACGGCCTGAACTTCAGCCGCGAGCAGTTCGACAGCATCACCAGCATCAACAAGGCAGCCTGGAAGCAGGAACTGGTCTTGCATGCAGAACTGTTCAAGCAGCTCGAATACCATCTGCCGAAGGAACTGCCGGCCACGATGGCGCGCATCGAGGAACGCCTGGCCGTCTGACCCTTGCCAGATCTTTCGACTGGGCTGCGACGGTCTCGCAGCCCATTTCTTTTTCTGTCTCTCCCTCTTCAAGGACCTGGCATGGCCAACATTCATTTCATCGGCGGCGAAAAAGGCGGTGTGGGCAAGTCGCTGGTGTCGCGACTCGTCGCCCAGTACCTGATCGACAAGGAACTGCCCTTCCTCGGCTTCGACACCGACCGCTCGCACGGGGCGCTGTTGCGCTTCTACGCCGGCTTTGCCTCACCGGTGCTGATCGACCGCTACGAGGCACTCGACTCGATCATCGAGGCTGCGGTCGAGCAACCCGATCGCCGCCTCCTGGTCGATCTCGCCGCGCAGACGCATGACCCGCTGGTCAAGTGGATGGACGAATCGGGCGTGCTCGACATGGCTGCCGAATCCGGCTTCACGATCACCTACTGGCATGTGATGGACTCGGGCCGCGACTCGGTCGATCTGCTGAAGAAGCTGCTCGACCGGTTCGGCGCACGGCTGAACTATGTGCTGGTGCGCAACCAGATGCGTGGTGACGACTTCGGGATGCTGGAGCAGTCGGGCGAACAGGAACGGGCGCTTGGATTCGGCGCCCATGTGGTCACGATCAAGCACCTGAGCGACAGCATCATCCAGAAGATCGATGCGTCGAGCAGCAGCTTCTGGGCGGCGCAGCACGATGCCGACAAGTCGCGCACCGGCCTGGGCATGATGGACCGGCAACGCCTGAAGATGTGGCTGCGCGACGCCTACCAGCAGATCGACACCGCGCCAGTCTGATCGGTGCTGGCGGGGACGCCAGGCGACATGGCCGACGTCAAACGGAGGGCGGCCAGCCCCCGCCGAGGTGAACTCGATGGACGGATCGGCTCTAACGGGCCATGGTGTGGCTCGCGAGGCTCATGACCTTGTCATTTCAGCGACGGAGTATTGAGCGAAGCGGACAGCGGGGGCCATGATGAAGCTGGGGTGGCGGACAGGGTGCGCGGCACTCTTGATGAGTTCTTTGGGTGTGGCTTCAGCACAGGTTACCGCCTGGGATGAAGGCATCAACGGCGATTTGTCTAACAACGGTCTTTCACCGACGGATGTGGCGTTCATCGTCGGAACAAACCGGGTCACCGGCACCACCGGAAACCCCGGTACTGGCGTGGATCGCGACTACTTCAAGTTCACCGTGCCAGTGGGCGCCAAACTGACTTCTCTGAAGGTGCTTCCAGGAACGACCGTGTCCGGGAGTTCCGCTTTCATTGCCATCCAGATTGGCCCACAAGTCACGACCACTCCGACTGGCGGCGGCGTACAGAACTTGCTCGGCTTCAGTCACTACGGGAGCGATTCGATTGGCACCGACATCCTGCCCACTCTTGCCGCGAGCGCCTCTAGTTCATTGATGAGCGGCACCTACTCGGTCTGGATACAGGAGACGGGAGGCCCTGTCGAGTACGAATTTGAACTCGGCATCACACAGTTGGACGGCGGCGGCGCAGACATTCCGACGCTGCCGGAATGGGGAATGATTCTCTTGGGATCGTTGCTATGCGCCGTGATGTGGCGGCAGAGCAGGCAGCGTGCGTGAGAGCCGCAATCACTTCACCAGCAGTTGTGCGTTGTCGAACTGCAGATGATGCAGGGAAATCTTGACGGTAAGGCGGTCGTCTGACGTCGATGCGGGGACGGTAAATCCACAATCCAACGTGACCGCTCCATCCTCGAATCTCGATTTGGTTTTGCTGTCTGCGCGGCATTCAACGGGCTTGTCATTGAGCTTGATCAGCCGCAGCGACACCTCGCTGTCGTCGTGACTGCCCAAGAATCGCGCTTTGAATCGGACTTCTCGCACTTCGGTAGAAGCTGGCAGGGTGCAAACTGCCTCGCCTTCCTCGTCACTCAGGGTTGCGGCGCGGCAGCCGGGCGCCGGTGCAGCAGACGCCACAGCCGTCGAGGCCAGCAGCGCCAACATCAGCGATGTTCGCTTCGCGGTCAAGCGGCGATTTTCTGGGACGTTGATCATCGGTGAATGCTACCGCTGCCAAATGACGCGCCCATGGCGTCACGCTTGGGCCGGCGAGCGGCCAGCGTCCAGAAGCCCCCCACCCGGTGAATCTCACACGATGGCAAGCGATCCGTGCTTCAGCTTCAGTGGCCGTTGTGCGCGCCAATGGCGTCGTCCGTCGAGCTCCTGCGGATGGCGGCAGCGGGTCAGCAAGAGGCGTTCAACCTGAAAGCCTGTAGCTGACGCTCAGGAGCGCGACCCCCGAGTTACAACTCGCCCGAGATCTCGGGTCGAGGGTGGAACGCCCCCGCGTCCGGTACACGGCCAACCAGCAGGGAAATGCAATGGCAGCTGTTCGGTTCTTCGCTTTGTATGATCCGAGGGTGAATCGCCTGTTCATCATCCTCCTGATTGCCATGCTCCCGCTTCGCGGCTGGGCGGGCGATCTGATGAGCGTCCAGATGGCGACGAGCAGCCTCTCGCCTGTTGCAGCCAGCGCGATGCCGGTTGACTGTCCAATGCTTGCCAAGGCCGATCCATCGTCCGAGGCGCCATCGGGCACAAACGGCTGCACCTCCTGCGATCTGTGCGTCCCGATGGCAGAGGCGGTGGGCAGCATCATCGAGGTGGTCGCCGTCGCGGCAGGCGCCAGTCCGCCCATGGGCGACGTCGACTTCATGAGTGCCACATCCACGCCGAACCTCCGGCCACCTATCTTCTGATCTCCATGCATCAGTCCGTCCGCAGTTCGCGGCGGTGACCTGAACCGTGGCTCGCTCCGGGCCACCGCTGGAGATTTCATGACGCCAACTTTCTTGACTGCGGCCGTGCTCGCGCAGCTGATGCTCGACGAGCAGGCGCGCATCAACGTGCTTGATCACGACAGCGAAGCCGTCGCACGCACCCTTGAAGTTCAGCGATGAAGCGGTCCGCTGTTTCAATGACCCTGGCACTCTGCCTTGGCGCGGCGAACGCAGCCCCGATGGGATTCAAGGACAGCGTGATGACCATGGGCGACTTCAGCCAGAGCTGGCGGGAGTCGTGGGTCAATTACGCATTCAGCGCGCGCGACGCCGTCGGCTTGGGTGGTATCGACATGCGCTCTGACGACAAGAGTAGGTCGCGCACTCTGGTCGAGCTGAACTACACCCGGTTGCTGAAACGCTGGAACCTTGAACATGCGCAAGCGAACGTCTGGCTCTTCGCCGGTGTCGGAACGATCCAGGGCAACGACTTCTCGGGGTCGAGGTTTGCGTACACCCCCGGCCTCCAGGTCGACTTCGAGACCACGCGCGTCTATCTTGCTGCCTCAGCGCGCCTGTACCGCGCGAGTGGACTGAATCACGACTTTGGTTCGTTGCGCGTCGGCTTCTCGTTCTACGAGGTCGACTATGACCAGACCCAGCCCTGGCTGGTGCTTGAAGCACGGCGCATGCGAGGCCTTTCGGACAAGACCGAGATCACGCCCATGCTGCGCCTCATCCACAACCGCTATTTCGTCGAGCTTGGGGTCAACAACTCCCGTCAAGCGCGCGCGAACTTCATGTACGTCTTTTGAAGGAATTCCAATGAACAGCATTTCCCGAACCCTGATTGCTCTCACCCTGGCCGCGATGGCGGCTTCCTCATTTGCCGCAACGAGCGTCAAGGCAACCGTCAACGGCATGGTCTGCGCGTTCTGCGTGCAGGGCATCGAGAAGCGGCTGTCCAAGTTGCCCGCAACGCAGGCCGTTCATGTCGATTTGAAGCAGAAGGTGGTGGTGGTGGAAGCCAAGGACGGGCAGACGCTCGATGCCAAGGCGATCACCGCCGAGATCATCGATGCCGGATACGACGTGATCAAGCTGGAGACCGTGCAGCAATCCGCTGCCGAGATCAAGGCAGGCATGAAGGGCGGGAAGTGAGCGCGGACGGTGTCGTCGAATCGCGGACGAGTCTGTGGAGCTCGGTGCTGAGTTTGTTCGCGAGTTCGAGCACGCTCGTTTGCTGCGCCCTGCCCGCGCTGCTGGTAGCGCTGGGTGCGGGGGCCGCACTCTCATCGCTGGTGTCTGTCTTCCCGCAGGTGGTCTGGCTGAGTGAGCACAAGGAGGCGCTCTTCATGTTCGCGGGTCTGGCGATGGCTGCGAGCGGTGCATTGCAGTGGCGCAACCGAAATGCGCCTTGCCCTACCGACCCGGCGCTGCGAACTGCATGCCTGCAGACACGCAAGGTTTCCCGACGCGTCTACGGATTCAGCGTGGTGGTTTACCTGGTGGGCGGCTGGTTCGCCTTCGTCCAGCCTAGGCTTGCCGGGGTATCAGGCGCCTAGGTTCAAGGACAGCCTTGCCGCAGACAGTTTGAGCCCTGGTCATTCTTGCCGCCGCAGCCCGATCCTCAGGCCACGTTGCGGACTTGAAAATGGCGATTAAACCTTCGATCCGCTTGCCCAGCGCAGAAGGGTGTCGACCATTTCGGGGTTGTTTTCGAGGTACTCCGGGTTGTAGGAGCTGAGCCCCAGCTTGCGCAGGTCGGGGTTGTCAGCGAAAGACTTTTCGGTGACATGCTCGAAACCCATGCTCCAGTCGGAGAACTGGCGAGAAGTGATCTGGGCGCGTTTCAGAATCTTGATCGCCGTGTGGCGCGGATCTTCGTGGATCGTCTTGAGGAGTTCATCGACATCGGCAGGCTCACCCTCGAGGCACTGAAGATAAGTGCCGCCGCCGTACATCAACATCCCAGTCAGGCCCTTTTTGGCGTTGTTTCCCCGACATTGCTCCAGCAAATCGAACAGATCGTCTTCGGAGGGCTCTCCAATTGCTTGGCTGATGTAGATGCTGCTGATCATGGATAAAACCTTTCGTGGGAGACGCAATGACGCAGTGCTCGATTGACAAAATTACTAAACCCTAGAAATCTAAACGTAGACCAACGCTCTCGTCAAGGACTTCCGACCGTCCACGTCCACCCGTGGACGCGCAGCCGCCGCGCATGCCGAGCTCACTCAACTTGGAGCCAGTGCCCCAGGGAGGAGCTGTCGCCCCTCCCTGGGAGATCCCACGAAAAACGCGCAGCTATCAGATCGGGTTGATCTTGAAGCCCTTGCGGTACTCAGCGGCTGCCAGCTCGCGAGCTTCCGGCGTCAGAGCACGGAAGGCCTTGAGCGGGCTGCTCAGGGTGAAGCCCTTCACGTGATCCAGAGTCCACATGTGCTTGTCGTCGAAGCGCAGGTGAGGTTGCTGAATCAGCGTCTTGCCGTCAGGGCGCACGAAGCCCAGGTCCTTGATGGCGTCAGCCAGGTCCCAGCCCTCATAGCACTCTTCCCACTCGCGGCGTCCGCTGAAACGGCCCATGGCTGGCGTCGAGCGGCCTTCGTATTCGCCGGAGAAAGCGACCTTGTGGGTCCAGCGGCAAACTTCAGAGCAGTAGGTGAACACTTCGCCATCGACTTCGTCGTAGCAGAAGTCTTCGCGAATCAGGCAAGGCACCATGCAGCTCCAGCAACGATGCGGGTACTTGTAGCCCGCTTCCTGGTCGAACAGCATGTTGGTCTGGCCGGGGATGCTCTTGCGTGCATACCACTTCCAGTAGTCACCAAACTCCGCGTACCAGCCCGGATACTTGTGCTCGAACCACGCGAAGTCCTTCTCCGTCTGTGCTTCGATGCGCCAGAAGTTGACGGGCCAGTTCACCGAGAAAAACTGCGCCATCTTGTGAACGTAGTTCTTCTTGGAAATGCGGTCCCAGGCAGCGGAGACGTCGTCGTGGTGGATCTTGACGCCGTACTTCTCCAGCGGCAGCAGGGAGCTGCGATAGTAGTCTTCGTAGATCCAGCGGTGCCACAACTCGGAATAGGACGGCTTGTTCTCGTCGCGATCGGTGGTGCCGTACTCGATTATGCTACCGACGACACCGTCGACGATGGCGTGGTTTTGCCAGAACGCGTAACGCAGGTCACGCTCGAGCAACAGGTGGTTGCTTGGGTCGTTGACGATCGACATCAACAGCGAGTGGCCATTGCTGATGTGACGCGTCTCGTCCGACTGCACCGACAGGAACACGGTGGACAGCGCGTAGTCGTCATTGCGGACGGCTTCCGATACCGCGGCCACGAACAGCGTGTTGCTGAAGCTCGTTTCGGACACAACGGACAGGTAGATGTTGCCTGCAGTTATGGCGTCACCAGTGAGGAAGCCCTCGCCGAGTTGGCGGCCAATGGTGGTGGCGTAGCACTGACCGAAGGCCTTTTCGGTGATGTCGAAACCAGCCGGGTCGATGTAGTTTTCCATGTACCACTTCTTCAGGTGCATCTGAATCGTGGAGTGGCGGAATTCGTCAACCATCTGCATGGTGAAGCCGGTGCGCAGTTCTTCACCTGGGGCCAGGCGAGCAACCATCGCCATCGAGCGAGCGGCCGAAATTTCCGGGAAAGGAATGACGGCCAGGAACAACTTCATCCACTCGATCCAGCGTGGCTTGGTGTTGCGGAACATGTCACCGCGAAGTGCGGCATCAAGGGCGGCATAAACACGGCTGTCCTTTTCTTCCTGCATCGGGAAGTAGGAGCGCAGCACTTGCTTCATCGGGTCGCGCGGTGCCTTGCCGATCTTGTAGTCGGTCGGGAAAGTGGACGCCTCTTGCACGTAGCTGGGCTGCCAGCCAAGATCGGCGACAAGCCGCGTCGCCTCAGCGATCGGAATCCTCTTCTGGGATGTGATCTTGTTGAGTTTTAGTTCAGACATTTGTCAAGAAATCCTCTGCATGTCTAGGGTGATGTCCCCGGAAGTGGTGTAAGTCATCAACCCAGACAGGTTGAGATTCGCATGCTCGCCGCAGCATTGCCGACATCCGAGCGCGAGGTAGTATCGCCGACGTTCATGAATGTGACCTGACACCATCGCGAACAGGGGCTGATGCGGGAGATCCGTCAGATGCTGACCTTGCACGCCCCTCGCAAGCGCCCAGCTCGCATTGGTTATGCTTTCAGGCCATGAACATCCGACTGATCTATTTGAGCAAAGCGGTTGGCGCCCAGACGAGCGAGCTGTCCGAGTCGATCCTTCGACAGGCCCACGCCTGGAACACGCAGAACGAAGTGACGGGCGTGCTCTGTCAGGGGCAGGATGTCTTCCTGCAGGTGCTGGAGGGCGAGCGCGGCAAGGTGACGCAGCTCTATGCGCGCATTCATGCCGACCCGCGCCACAAGGACCTCGAGTTGATCCATTGCGAGAACATTTCGCAGCGACGCTACGGAGGTTGGTCGATGGCCCACGTACGGCTGTCCGATGTCGATCCGCAGACGAAGATCGATTGGCCGGAATTCGATCCTTACTCTCCCAGCGGCCTGTTGGTCATGGCGCGCATCGACGAACTCATCGCGCAGGGCAGGCCCCTGAAATTGCCGACGCCCTGATCCGACGACGCTACGCCGCGAGTCGGCCCCAGGTGACCAGCGGCTCGACGATCCAGGCCCACGCGCCCGCAGCAATCGCAGCGGCATAGGCCACTGACGCCAGCGCCAGGCCGGCAGCGAATAACACCGCCAGACCGTCACGGAACGCGATGCCGACCCCCAGCACCACGATCGCCAGCGCCGGGAGGACGTTGCCTAAAGGCAGAGGCAGGAAGATCACCACGCCCATCAGCGCCACCTTGGGCGCCACCCAGGTGCGGCGCTGCAGCACTGTCAGATGGCAAAGTCGTTCGCGCGACCAGCGTCCAGCCTGCTTGTAGATGTGGGCCAAGAGCAGCAACACCCATCGAGCCGCGCGCGCAGGGATCTCCAGACGGGCCACGCGCGAGGGCAGGACCGCCCAGTCTTGGCCGCGCCACATGGCCAACGCCATGACCATCAGCGCGAGGCCAAGCACGTTGCCGATGCCCGGAATCGGCAAGACGCAGGGCGCTGACACCAGCACCAGCAGCGAGCCCGGCAGCGCAGGCCCGTGCGCCTGCGCCAAGGCACCAAGGGTGATCGGCTGATCGTCCAACTCGGCCGCGTGGTGCTGAAGGCGCTGATGCAGAGCGTGTGTCATCCTGGGAAACATGGTCGCATGCTTCGGTGACAGCTCGGCGCACCGCACTAGTTCCCGTTGCGCGGATCGGGTCGATCGCCACGGTTGTTGTCGCGACCATCCCGACCCTGGCGGTCCTGGCGGTCCGGCCGGTCGCCGCGGTCATTGCGCGCAGCCCCGCCATAGCGCCCGTCGCCAGAGCGGTCCATCGGCTGACGGACTTCCTCGTTCGCACGGCCCCGGCGGTCGTCTTCGCGCATCGCGGGGCGAACTGCTGGCGGGGGTGCAGGCGCGAGCACAGCCGGAGCGGCCGGGGCTGCGGGGACCAGAGGCGCTGGCGGCGCCGCAGGACGGACATCGCGGTCCCGGTCCGGGCGGCGTGGTTCATCACGCGAGGGGCGTCCGCGGTCCTGACCGAGATCACCGGGGCTCACGATCGCGGGCGCGGCCGGCAACGGGTTCGACGGCCTGACAAACGGCTCCGGACGACCCGATTGCTCGCGCGGCGGCGCGGTTGCGGGCCCGGCTTGATGAGGTCTGTCGGCTCCGTCGCGTCGCCTGTCGCCGCGATCGTCCGGGCGTCCGCGATCCCGTCGGTCCGGCCGCGCATCGTCTGGCCGGCCCTCGAATCGCGGCGGGAAGTTGGCGCCACGATCAGGCCCACCTCGATCGAAACGCGGTTGCGGCGGTGCATAGATGGGTCGCTCATCACGATCCCGCCCGTGGTCACGGTCCGAGCGTTGCGGCCGGCTCCACTCGCGTTCATGGCGCGGGTTGCTTCGGTATGCCGGCACATACCGATCGCGCGGGCTCAGTGGGTACCAGTTGCGCCTGCCACCTCCACCGATCGATATGTCGATGGTGACGCCTGGTCGATAGACCGGTGGCCCGCCCACCCAGCCGACCAGCGCTGGCGCGTAGACGGGCCGTGCCACATATCGGCCAGGTGACCAGGCCCAGAACGGGCCGCGCTGCACCCAGCGGCCGTAGTGGAAAGGCGCGAAGCCCCAGGGCGAGACATCGACCCAGGTCCAGCCCCAGGGCTGCACCCAGGCCCAGCGGCCGGTGGTGTACGGCGCCCAGCCTGGTGCCACACCGCTCGGTATCCACAACGGCCCGTACTCGGCGTCTTCTTCCCAGCGGCCGTGGCGGTCGAGCTCCTCGGCACCGGTCATTTCGGGCGACACGTAACGCTGCGAGATCGAGGCCGCGCGATCGATGCGGTCGCGCTCGTTGTTCCAGGCGGAGAAGGCATCGCGCTTGGGCTCGATGATGGCGTACTGCGCGCGGCCGTTGCCATCGAACAGGAACTCGGCGCGCTGGCCGCTCTCGATGGTCAGCGCCTGTTGCTGGCCTTCATAGAACAGTCGGCCGCTCAGCGCGGTGGCCTGGGTTCGGCTGCCGATGCGGTCGAAGCGGTAGTTGCCGGGTCGGTCGGTGCGGAAACGGCCCTCGTCGGTCACCATTTCGAACTGCTGCGCCCATTCGCTGTCACGCAATTGCACCTGGGCAGCGCCGCGGTTCAGCTGCAGCTGCAAGCTCTCGTCATCGAGGCTCAGCACTTCGAACTCGGTGTCACCGTCCAGCCGCACCACGGTCGAGCCCACACGAATCTCGGCGTGCGCAGAGCGGTCGGTGCTCAGGCGATCGCCCGTGGTCAGCGGCCGGTTGCGCTCGGCGCTCACCCACTCGCGCTGCTCCGGATTGAAAAGCCAGACCTGCCCGGTGACTTCAGACAGGCGGCCCGCGCGGCCCGGGGCAGCGACCTGGCCGCTGTCGGCCGTGGAAAACGTGTTGCCCTCGAAACTTCCGGCCGGCTGGGCCGTCACCGGGGTGGAAGCAGCGAGCAGCAGGGCGCAAAGCGCAGGGATCGCCAACAGCGCTGCGGCCGGGCGTGAGATGAAACCGTCTTTGGACAGCGTGGCTTGGTTCGTCATCTACCGGTCAACGCGCCGTCCGAGGACGGCGCCGACACCGGCAAGCGACTGCAACACAGCTTTACATGTCGCGCGCGGGGAGCTCAGTCGTCGCCCTGGTCAGCTAGGTCGGGAAACAGCACTTCGGTGTAGCCGAACCGTCTGAGATCGCGCATCCGCATCGGGTACAGCACGCCGAGCAGGTGATCGCACTCGTGCTGGACCACCCGCGCATGAAAACCGGTTACTTCGCGCTCGATCGGCAGGCCTTTCGAATCAAAGCCGCTGTAGCGGATGTGCGCGACACGTGGCACCACCCCCCGCATGCCGGGCACCGACAGGCAGCCCTCCCAACCTTCCTCCTCGGCATCGCCCAGATGCACGATCTTCGGGTTGATCAGCACTGTCTGCGGCACCGCCTCGGCATCGGGATAGCGCGTGCTGTGCTCGAAGCCGAAGATCACCACGGCCAGGTCGACACCGATCTGCGGCGCCGCCAGCCCAGCCCCGTGGGCCGCCTCCATGGTGTCGAACATGTCGGTGAGCAGCGCGTCCAGCTCCCGCGTGTTGAAGGCCGACACCGGTTGCGCGATCCGCCACAGACGCGGGTCGCCCATTTTCAGAATTTCGCGCACGGCCATCGCTCTCTCCGCTGTGATCCAGACGCCATGATGAACCAGTCTGCTGTGGCCGGCCATCGATTGGCGTTGACGGCCCCACCCCTGGTCGACAATCGCCGGGTGAAAGACACCACAGCAGCCTCTGCAATCGACGCCACAGGTCAGGACTCTGACACATCAACTCGGCCTCCATCAACACCCAGCGGACTGGACGGCGTGCTGTGCCTGGCGGGCGCTACCGCCACCGGCAAGACTGCGGCGGCGCTGGCGATCGCGCAGGCATTCGCCAACCAGCAGCCGCCGCGGCAGGTCGAGATCATCAGCGTCGACTCCGCGCTGGTCTACCGCGGCATGGACATCGGTACCGCCAAGCCCACCGCGGCTGAGCGAGCAGCGGTTCCGCACCACCTGATCGACATCATCGACCCCAGCGAGGCTTACTCCGCGGCCCGCTTCGTGGGCGATGCGCAGCGGCTGATCGGCGAGATTCGCTTGCGTGGCCACCTGCCCTTGCTGGTGGGCGGCACGATGCTGTACTTCAAGGCACTGTTCGAAGGCCTGGACGCGATGCCTGCGGCCGACCGCGCGGTGCGCGCAGCACTCGACGAACAATGCGAGCGCGAAGGGCTGCATGCGCTTTACCGCGAGCTCAAGCGTGTGGACCCGGTCACCGCAGCGCGCTTGCCGCCTGGGGACCGGCAACGCATCCAGCGCGCGCTGGAAGTGCATCGCGTCAGCGGCCTGCCCTTGTCGTCATTCCACCAACAGAAGACCGCGGTTGACACGCCGCCGCTGATCTCGCTGGAGCCGAGCGACCGCGCCTGGCTGCACCAGCGCATTGAAGCGCGTTTCGCGCAGATGCTGGATGCAGGCCTTGTCGATGAAGTGCATGCGCTGATGCAGCGTGGTGACCTGCACGCCGACCTGCCCTCGATGCGCTGCGTCGGCTACCGGCAGACCTGGGAGGCGCTGGAAGCCGACGATCTGAGTGACCTGCCCGAACGCGGCGTCGCCGCCACACGGCAGTTGGCCAAGCGCCAGTTGACCTGGCTGCGCAGCATGCCGCAGCGCAACGTGGTGGCCTGCGATGCGCCAGATGCTCAGTCGCAGGTGGTCGACATTGCCTTGAAATTCGCTGCCTCAACGAGCTCGCCATTGGCCTGAGCCAATGAGGGCAATCTGGCCTCAGCGGGAAGCTGCCTTCCCGCTTGGTGCCGTGACGATCACCCGGACCACCGTGGTCGGCCCGCCTGAGGAAGCGAGTGCTCCAACCGCCACATTCGCGGCTTGAGCGCCATGGCCAACGAGGTAATCGCGCACGCTGGCAGCACGCTCGCTGGCAAGTGTGCTGCCCTTGCTCGCGGGATCGCCAGGCGCGGCGACCAGCCACGTGCCACCTCGCGTTGCCGGACTGGCGGCCAGGCGCTCCAGCAGTGCCGCCAGCGGCGGCTTGACCACGGCGCGGGCCGGCTCAAAGCAGAAGCGCAGCGGCACTTCAGCGCGCAGACTGCCATCGCGATCGATCGCCAGCACCACCGGCGTGCCGTCGAACAGATCGGCCAGCCGCTGGCGTTCCTGCACCAGCGTGGGTCGCGGCGCCGAGACACTGCCCACGGACCGGGTCGACGGGCTGGCACAGGCCGCGAGGAGCGCGATGAGGCTGAGCGTGACGATGCGGCCCGCCCAGCGCCGAAGCGCGGCATGCGCGCAGGACTCAGCGCTGCGGAAGACGGTCGGTGGTGCACGGCTCATGCGAACCACTCTATCGTGCTGCTCGCCATGGCGCGCTTCTCGGTGGCGACAAGTCGTAACCGTCACAGCGCACCTGAGGGGCATGCAAGTTCCGCAGCGCCTCCGACGACCGCTGCGCCCACAATCGTCCCGCGCGCTCGCCATGTCGTCCCCCCCGATCCCCCCATCCTCGCCGCTGCTCGATGTTCGCGCGCTGTGCAAGCGCTATGGCGACGAGCCGGTGTTCTCGAACGTCGATTTGCAGGTGCAGCGCGGTGAGTTCGTCGCGATCCTCGGCGAATCGGGCGTGGGCAAATCGACACTGCTGAACTGCATCGCTGGCTTGGACACGGTGCAGGGCGGATCGGTGCAGATCGCCGGCACCGACATCACCGCGCTGAATGACGCAGCTCAAGCGGTGTTTCGCCGCATGCAGCTGGGCTTCGTGTTCCAGGCCTTCCATGTGCTGCCGCACCTGAGCGTGGCACACAACGTCGGGCTACCACTGCTGTTGCAGGGCCAGCCCGACGCGGCGCGGGTGCACACGGTGCTGCAGGCCGTGGGCCTCGATGCACTGGCCGATCGGCTGCCGCAGACACTGTCCGGCGGGCAGTTGCAGCGGGTGGCCATCGCCCGGGCGCTGGTGCACCGGCCGGCGCTGATCCTGGCCGATGAACCAACGGGCAACCTCGACCCGGCCACCGCCGAGAAGGTGATGGACCTGCTGTCAGCACAGGTGCGTGGCCAGGGGGCGGCCTGCGTGCTGGTCACCCATTCGCTGGCCGCCGCTGCACGGGCAGACCGGGTGCTCACGCTGACGGCTCAAGGCATCGTCACGCGGGTCCGCGCAGCAGCGGGCTGAGCCCATGCTCGCACTGCTGACGCACCTGACCTGGCCCGAGTGGCGGCACCACCCGTGGCGCCAGGCGGCGGCGCTGCTGGCGGTGACGCTGGGCGTGGCGCTGGCCTTCTCGGTGCAGTTGATCAACCAGTCGGCGCTCGGCGAGTTCAGCGCGGCGGTGCGCTCGATCAACGGCGAACCCGACCTTGAATTGCGAGGCCAGCGTGGCGGGTTCGACGAGGCGCTGTATGCGCGTGTCGCGGCGCACCCCGACATCTCACTGGCCAGCCCGGTGGTGGAGGTCGAGACGCAGGCGCTGACGCAAGACGATCGGGGCGCGGCCAAGCGGTTTCCGCTGCGCGTGCTTGGCATCGATGCGCTGGTTGCCGCGCCCATGTCGCCAGCGCTGCTGCCCAAGCTATCGAAGCAGGACAGTGAGACAGAGCCCGATCGATTGGGGTTGTTCGACCCGGACGCGGTGGCGTTGAACGCGGCCGCGAGACTGCGACTCGGCACCACAGACACGGTGCGGGTGCAGACACCGAACGGCATCGCCGCACTGCGCGTGCACGGCAGCGTGTCGGCGAGCGGTCCGCCGCTCGCGGTGATGGACATTGCGGGCGCACAAGTGCAGTTCGGCATGCTGGGCCGGCTGAGCCGCGTCGACGTGCGCCTCAAGCCGGGGGCCGACCGTGACAAGGTCGTCGCCTCGCTGCGTCTGCAGGACTTCGCCGCGCAAGGTGTGCGTGCCACGACACCGGACGAAGCCGCGCAGCGGGTGTCGAATGTCTCGCGCGCCTACCGCGTCAACCTGACGGTGCTGGCGCTGGTGGCGCTGTTCACCGGTGCGTTCCTGGTGTTCTCGATCCTGTCGCTGTCGGTCGCCCAGCGGCAGCCACAGTTCGCACTGCTCGGCGTGCTCGGCCTCGGCGCCGCGCAGCGGCTGCGGCTGGTGCTGGCGGAATCGGCTCTGCTGGGCATGGCCGGCAGCGTGCTGGGGCTGGCGCTCGGCACGGCCCTCGCTGCGGCCGCCTTGAAGTTGCTGGCTGGCGACCTCGGCGGCGGCTACTTCCCAGGGGTGGCACCGACGCTGCACTTCAGCATTCCGGCCGCGCTGGCGTATGGCGCGCTGGGCGTCGCAGCGGCCCTGGTCGGCGGCTGGTTGCCAGCGCGCGAGGCCCAGCGGCTGGCGCCGGCTCAGGCGCTGAAGGGTCTGGGCGATTCGTCTGGCAGCGCTCGCGCACCCTGGCTCGGGCCGGTGTTGATCGCCGTGTCGCTCGCTTTGCTGTTCGTGCCGCCGGTCTTCGACATGCCGCTCGCGGCCTATGTGTCCGTCGCGCTGCTGCTGCTCGGCGGCATCGTCTGCGTGCCGGGCGGTGTCAGCCTGCTGCTGCGCGTGATCGCGCCACCGCAGCAAGCGCTGGCGCTGCTGGCGGTCGAGCGCGCACGGCACCAGCGCCAAACCGCCACCGTGGCGGTGGCCGGTGTGGTGGCCAGCCTTGCGTTGTCGGTGGCGCTGACGGTGATGGTGGCCAGCTTCCGGGAATCGATCACCACCTGGCTCGACACCGTGCTGCCCGCCGACCTGTATGCACGGGCTGGCGCCTCAACCGGCGGCAGCGATGTGATCACGCTCGCGCCCGGCTGGGTGCGCGATGCCGCTGGCGTCGACGGCGTCATCCGCATCGAGACGCTTCGGGTGTCCTCGGTGCAGATCGACGCGGCGCAGCCAGCGGTGGCTTTGATCGCGCGGCCCCTCGCCGACCCGGCGCGTTCGCTGCCGCTGGTGGGTGAGCTGGTCACACTGCCAAAGGGCGAGACCGCCGCCTATGTCAGCGAGGCGATGGTGACGCTGTACGGTGCGGCGATCGGCACGCGGCTGGCGCTGCCTCTGCCGAATGGCGAGCGCGCCACGGTGTTCGTGCGTGGCGTCTGGCGTGACTATGCGCGCCAGCACGGCGCGGTCGTGCTGGCGACCGACGACTGGCGCCGGCTCACCGGTGACACGCGCATCAACGACCTTGCGCTCTGGCTGCGACCCGGTGCCGATGTCGCGCTGGTGCAGCAGCAACTGCGCGCACTGGCGGCTCGACACGGCATGGACGGCGAGTTGATCGAGTTCGCCTCGGCAAGTGAAATCCGCGCGATTTCGCTGCGCGTCTTCGACCGCAGCTTCGCCGTCACCTACTGGCTGCAGGGTGTGGCGATCGCGATCGGCTTGTTCGGCATCGCGGCCAGCTTTTCAGCCCAGGTGCTGGCGCGTCGCAAGGAATTCGGCCTGCTCGCCCACCTGGGGCTGACGCGGCGGCAGGTGCTGACGGTGGTGACCGCCGAAGGCGCGGTGTGGACGGCCGCCGGCGCACTGCTCGGCCTCGCGCTCGGCATCGCAGTCAGTGTGGTGCTGGTGAAGGTCGTCAACCCGCAGAGCTTCCACTGGACGATGGACCTGATGCTGCCGTGGGCGCGGCTGGCCGCGCTGTGCGCGGCGGTGATCGCGGCAGGCACCGTCACCGCAGGCCTGGCCGCGCGTCGCGCTGCTGGCCGCGACATGGCGCTGGCGGTCAAGGAAGACTGGTGACGCCAAGGCCCGAAGGCCCGACAGCGCCCCCACCCACCGCTCAGCCCGGCGGTGCGGTGAAGAGCTTGGCCGCGCGGCCCTTGAGTTCAAGCAATTCACTCGGCGTCACCGAGTACTTGCCGGTCAGCACATCGACGTCGACACGGAACTCGATTTCCTTGCCGCGGTGCGACAGCGTGCCCGAGGTGAACTCGTAGTCTTCGTCGTCGGCCGGCAGGCCCTGCAGGTCGATGTCGTGATCTTCGTACTGGATCGAACGAATCTCGCCGCTGGCCAGGTCCAGCGTTCCGTTGGACTTGATGATCGACTCCGTCAACTCATCGAACAGCGTGATCGGCACCATCAGATTCAAAATCGGCTCTCCCAGCACATGACAATTGGCCTGCCGCAAAGTGCTGTCCGACCCGACAGCCTCGCGAGGCGCGAACGTCATTGTCGTCGCTTCGGCGTCAGTGCTGGCGCGCTGATTGACTGCTCCATTTCTGCGAACACGCTCACCCCCGATGGCCCAGATCACCTACACCCTCAAAGAAGCCGTGCACGGCGAGCTGTGGATCAAGAAGAGTCAATTCATCACCTGTGTACAACCCGTCGCCGGCCGTCCCGAGGCCGTGGCGCTCGTCAACGAGTTGTGGGCCTTGCACCCGGAGGCCACGCACATCTGCTGGGCGCTGATGGCAGGCGGCGAATCGGCGGCGGTGGATGACGGCGAGCCCGGCGGCACGGCGGGTCGACCGATGATGGAGGTGCTGCGGCACCAGGGGCTGGAAGGCGTGCTCGCCACGGTGATTCGCTATTTCGGCGGCATCAAGCTGGGTGCGGGCGGCCTGGTCCGCGCCTACAACAGCGCGGTCGCGCAAGCGCTGATCGGCGCCGAGAAGGTGCCGCTGATCCGGCGAAAAACCTTGCAGTGCAGCGTGCCGTATTCCATGGAGGGGCTGCTGCGCCGTGAGATCCAGACCGGCGGGCATGTGCTGCAGGGGATCGTGCATGGTGACGACGTCGAGATGTCCATCAGCGTGGCCGAAGGGCTGACCGGCGACTTCGTGCGTCACATCAGCGAGATCTGCCAAGGCCAGGCGCGCTGGGGATCGGCCGACGAACCCTCGGCAATCGAAAACTGAGGCGTCGCGACGCCCTGATTCAGGAGAAATTCACCGCCTCCCCAGGACCGTGATGGCACCGCCGGCCCGTGTCGCAGAGCCAGAGCCACAAGTGCGGGTGCCGGTCAGCGGTCGCTCTTGCGGCGCGGCACTCACACGCGGCCGGGCAGGTTGATCACCGGGTTCGGTTTTCGGTCGGCACCGCAGGCAGCAGGTCACGCATGACCAACGGGCGGCGCGGGCGGCGGCTCTGACGCGGCTGCACCATCAGGTGCTGCAGCCACGGCCGGCGGCGCGTGGCACATCTTCTGTCCGTCCCATTGCTGTCCACACCAGCAGCGGCCTTCGGTGTTGATGATGCAGGTGCCGCTACCGCAGCAGCGCGGGTCTTCGCTCATGCTGAACTCCTTGATTTCAATGCACGCAATCTCGCTTTTACTTCACGAGCGGCCGCACGGTGGTGAAACCGCCGTCCACGGCAATCACCTGACCGGTGAGGCGCTCCGCGCCTTGTCCCGCGGTACCGAGCAGCCATGCCATCACATCGGCCACCTGGTCGGCCGTCTGCACGCCGCCCAGCGGGTACTGCCGCGCAGCACCCTCGCGCATGGCAGGCATCTTCAGCATGCCGGCCGTCATGGGTGTGTCGGTCATGCCTGGGGCCACGGCATTGATGCGCAGGCCCTGTGCCGCATAGGTGGCCGCGGCGCTGCGCACCAAGGCTTCGACGCCGCCTTTGGCTGCAGCAATGGCTTCGTGATTGGCTACACCAATGCGCGCCACCACAGAACTTGCAAAGACGGCGGCGCCGGGCGCGCCTTGCAGCCCTGCGATCCAGGCCTGCAGCATGAACACTGCGCTGTCGAGGTTGACGCGCATCACCTCGCGGTAGGCCTCCAGGCGGGTCCGGTGCAGTGGTGCGATGAGCGTGCTGCCCACGCAGTGCGCCAGCAGTGTCGGTGCGGCGCCGAGCGCTTCCTGGCAGGCGGCGATGGCCAGCGCGGCGCCATCGGGCGTGGTGATGTCGGCGGCGATGCGCAGCTCGGCGTGCACATCATCTAGGCGGCTGGCGTCGCGGCTCACCGCGGCAACGCGGCAGCCCTGGGCGTGTAGTTGGCGCGCCAGGGCGCGGCCGATGCCGCCACTGGCACCGGTGATGAGGGCGATTGCGGTCATGGTGGATTCCGAAGCATTGAAGGGAGCAGGATGACTGGGGGTGGTCACGAGCCGGCGTCGCGATGGCTCGGCTGTGCGGGCTCCGGCCTCTCCAGACGAAACGCCCAGCGCTGCAACATCGGCCGCCAGCACAGGAAGAGGCGGTAGCCGCGCTCCATCAACCAGGCCGCGCCCGGCAACCGGCCGACCAGAGCGAGCCAGCGCCAGCCGGGCAACGCGGCCCACAGCGCCAGGAAGGCCTGCGCGCCGCTGAGCAGTACACCGTCACGGCAGCGCACATGGAAGCGCGCAAGCAGCTGCTCGCGCGTGGTGCCGGGCGGCAATGGCAATGCAGCGTCGTTGACATCGGCAAACCACACCGGCGAGTCCTGCTGCAGTGGCTGCAGACCGCGATAGACGCCGATCTCGCGCCGGCACAGCGGGCATGCACCGTCGTACAGCACGGTCAGCGGCAACGGTTCGCGCACGGTCTCTTTCCCGGCTTCGTTCACCATGCAGGCACCTCGTTGACGGCCAGCAGGTCGGTGGACGAGTTCAGCCCTCGCGTGGCGCGGTTCCACCATTGCGAGAAGGAATCGCAGCGCCGATCGACAGACGGGAAAAGCGCCGGCACCGAGCCACATTCGGCCCATGCCGGCAACCACGGCGCGAGGTGAGGCTCGTCGATGCTGCGCACGCTGCGCGCGCTCTTCAACGCAGCGCCAATGGCGTCGGCGTTCCCGTACCAACGTTGGGCAGCCAGTTCGGCCATGCGGCTGCCAACGAAGTGCCAGCGCTTTTCGTTCCACGGCCAGGCGCGATGGAAGTCGGCCACGAAGACGCCGATGACCTGCGTGTCAGCCGGTAACGATGCTGGCAGTTCGCCCAGGCTCCAGGGATGCACCAGCCAGACGTCGCGGCCAGCTACCGCAGCCGCGTCAGGCGCTGTCAAGCCGAGTACATCGGGTGGATCGGCCGCCAGGCGGGGTTCCACCAACGATGGGCTGTCCGCCAGAACGCGCGGTTTGCCCGGGCGACGCTGCATCGCAGGCTGGCGCGCCATGCGGTCGAGCTCTTCGTAGGACGTGTCGATCAGGCTGTCCGGGCTGTGCCACGACGCCGGCGCCATTGGCGCTGCATTGAAGAGCGTGCGCACCGCCTCGTCCACCACCGGCACGCCGGTGCAAGCCTGGCGGATATCGGCCGGCAGCTCGCGGGCGTAGCCGGCGTCGGGCAACGGGCCTTCGTGCAGCGATTGCAGGATGCCGTCGCCGCGGTGCTGCCAGACGTGGCGGAAGTAGGCGCGCCAGCCGAGCTCGTAGACGAACTTGTGCTGCACATCCAGTGCGTGGCGCCTGGCCACGCCGGCCAGCACGTCGGAGAGCGTGACGAAGCCGTGGGTGATGTATGGCGATAGCTGACTCACGGCGCCATCGAGCGCGTTGCGCGTGCGTGCATAGGCTGCTGGCCGCACAGCGGCAATGCGGGCCTGCGCCGCCGCCACGCTGGGAACAAACATCGGTGCGAACGCAGGCGAGAGCGCACGCGTGACAGTTTCATCCATGCACGACACCCACCTCACCGCAACGGATGGCCGCCGCACGTTCGTTCACCGCCTGCTTCTGTGCATCAGTGAGGCGCGCCACGTTCTTTACCTGCAACGCCATGCGCGGGTTCTTCGCCAGTGCTGTTTCATGGCGCATCAGGAAGTCCCAGTACAGCGTGGTGAAGGGGCAGGCAGTGTCGCCGCTGCGCTGTGCGGGGTCGTAGCGGCAGCCCTTGCAGTGCGGGCTCATGCGCTGGATGTACTTGCCCGTGGCGATGTAGGGCTTGCTGCCCATCACGCCACCGTCGGCATACTGGCTCATGCCCAGGGTGTTGGGCAGTTCCACCCACTCCACGGCATCGACATAAACCGCCAGGTACCAGGTGTGCACCTGCCTGGGGCTCACGCCCAGCATCAATGTGTACAGGCCCGTGACCATCAGGCGCTGGATGTGGTTGGCATAGCCATGCTCGAGCGTCTGCGCCAACGCGTCACGCAGGCAGGCCATGTCGGTGGCACCGGTCCAGAACCAGGCCGGCAGGTCCTGCTTCGCATCGAGGGCGTTGCGCTCCAGGTAACCCGGCATCTGGGTCCAGTAGACGCCGCGCACATACTCGCGCCAGCCCAGTATCTGGCGAATGAAACCTTCGACGCTGGCCAGTGGCGCATGTCCTTCACGGTACGCCGCTTCAGCCGCAGCCACCACCTCGCGCGGGTTCAGCAGCTTCAGGTTGAGCGCGGCCGACAGGTGCGCGTGGTAGAGCCACGGATCGCCGGGCCACATCGCGTCCTGGTAACGGCCGAACTGCGGTAGTCGCTCACGGATGAAAGCTTGCAAGGACTGCAGCGCTTGCGCGCGCGTGACGGGCCAGGCAAAGCTTTCCAGCCTGCCGGGGTGTTGGGCGAAGCGGGTCTCGACGAGTTCCATGACCTCGCGCGTGACGGAATCGGGCTCGAAGCGCGCGCGCGGTGGGACGGTGCCCGGGCCGGCAGCGCCAAAGGACTCTCGGTTGTCGGCGTCGAAGTTCCACTGGCCGCCGACGGGCTCGTCGTCTTGCATCAAGACACCGTGGCGCTTGCGTTGCTCGCGATAGAAGTACTCCATGCGCAGCGACCGCCGGCCTTTGGCGTGTGCTGCGAACTCGCCCACGGTGACGAAGAAGTGCCGGTCTTCCCGTGTGTCCAGCGGCAGGCCGTGGGCCTGCGCCACCGCCTTGATCGCCTGCAGCACGCGCCAGTCGCCCGGTGCGGTCATCACCAGGCGGGTCGGCTTCAGGCGCAGGATGTCGGCTTGCAAGTGCGCAGCCAGGCTGCCGGCGTTGGCGGGCGCATCCAGCCGCGTGTAGTGCAGCGGGCGGCCGCGGGCTTGGAGAGCAAACGCGAAATGGCGCATTGCTGCCAGGAACATCACCGTGCGTGGCTTGCTCGACCAGACATGGGTCGACTCTTCGACCGCTTCAGCCATCCACACGGTGTCGAGGCTCGCATCGAAGCCGTCAAACGCTGCTGCGTCGAGGTCGAGCTGATCACCAAGAACGACGATCAGGGAGCGCAGCTCAGTCATGTACAGCCCCCTTGCGCTGGCGGGCGTCGGAGCAGTACTTCGCGTCGGCCCGGTTCTTTGCCCACCAACACTGCCAGCTCATCGGCAGACCGCACCCCGCAAAGGGCTCGCCGGGCAGCGTGGCCTTGTTGCCGCGCAAGCCGGCGGTGCGCAGCGTCACCGCCGGCCTCTGCTGCAGGCCCGTGGGTTCACCCCTTCTTCGCCCACGCGCTGCACCAACCAGCGCCCGCCACCTGCTTGGCCCCAAAAAGCGGGCAACCACCTGCCTTGTCGCTTGGCTTGCCCTGGTAGAGCGCGCAGCTGGTGCAGTTCTGGCTGGCGGCGAACTTGGGAAACTTCTTGACGTCGACTCGCTTGGCATCGGCCACGTAGCCGAGTGCGACGGCCTGGGGATCCTTCTCGTCGAGCAGGGCTTGCGCATGTGCGCCAGTGGCCAGCGTTGCGCCAGAAGCAGCAATCGTCATCAGGAACACGCGACGGGGCAGGGGTTGATTCACTTGAAACTCCTTCAAGGGGTGGTGAGAAACAAAAACGGGCGGGTCAACGTGACGGAGCGCCTGGGGGCGTTCGGCTGCCGGCGCTTTAGCTTTCCCGATTCATCTTGAGCGCCAGTCTATTGCATAACGCTTCATTACGGGTTCGAAATGAACCAAAACGCAGTCATGTCCATTAGTATCGGCGTCAAGATGGATTCACTTAAAACAAAGCATGGAGAAACTTGAGCCATCGCTGCAGCCAGCCCGGCTGGAGACGGGCGCTGCGACTCCACCGCGCCACCGAAGCGGTGCAGTGGCACGAATGCTGCGAATGCCGGTCGCTACGCTGCGGGTTTGGGAGCGCCGCTACGGGCTGACACAGCCGGAGCTGACGCCGAGCGGTCAGCGGCTGTACTCTGCCGACGACGTTCGGCGGTTGGCGTTGATCAAACAGCTGACAGACCTGGGCCACGCCATCGGCAGCCTGGCAGCGCTGGACATGCAGCAACTGCAGCGCGTGGCCGCCATGCACGCGCACGCGTCAGCGCCCACTCAGAGCGCCGAGCGCCCAGATGCGGCCCTCGCGCCGCCCATGCGGGCCTGGCGCTTGGCGGTGGTAGGTGCGGCGCTGGGGTCCCGCTTGCAGCGACCCGCGCTGCTGCGCAGGCTGGGCCGACCCCCGGTGCTGCTGGGGCCGTTCGACGGCATCGCGCAGGCCGCCGCCGCACTCCAGGGCTCGCAGTTCGACGCTTTGTTGATCCACGAACCGCAATTGCACGGCGGCTGGCTGGCTGCCATCGAAGCGGCTTCCCCGGACTTTGCGGGGGTGCCGAAGGCTGTCCTGTACAGCTTTGCGGCTGACCCCGTGTGCGAGGCGTTGGCGACGGCCGGCACAGCCTTGCTGCGAGAGCCACAGCCCGACGCAGTGTTGGCGCAATGGCTGAACAGCCTGTCATCCAAGGCCGTCTCGGTGCCACAGTCCGCAGCAGACCTGCCCTCGCCAGAGTTGGATCCCGCCGCGCCGCGCCGCTGGAACGACGCAGATCTGGCTGAATTCGCGAGCCTGTCGTCGACGATGGCCTGCGAGTGCCCGCGCCATGTGGCCGAACTGCTGATGCAGCTCTCGCACTTCGAGACCTACAGCGCCGAGTGCGAGCACCGCAATGCGGCCGACGCCGAACTGCACGCCTACTTGCGCCAAGTAGCGTCGGCCTCGCGTACCCGTTTCGAGGCTGCGCTCGAGCATGTGGCCCTGCACGAGGGCTTGCTGCTTCCCTCCCCGGCGAACGCCGGCGATGCGGCGGTGGCACCGCAGGTGCGGCGCGCCAAGGTCACCACTTCCGCAAGGCCAGGCCACCCAGCATGAACAGAAGCTGGAACACTGGACGCTGGCCTTCACGGCCGCATCCGAGCCCCCTCAACCGTTGCCCGCCCGGCACCTTGCGCATGCATCGCCCACTGCTTCTGCTCACACTCACCGCCATGCCCTTCTTCAGCCACGCCATCGAGGAACCCAGGTACGAGGTCATCAGGCAAATCGGCAGCGTCGAGTTGCGCCAGTACGCGCCCTACGTCGTGGCAGAGGTGGTGCTGGACGCCTCGGCCGCAAACGCAGGCAACAAGGCCTTTCCGATCCTGGCCGGCTACATCTTCGGCAGGAACAAGGGCGAGAGAAAGTTCGCGATGACTGCACCGGTGACGCAGGCCGCGGTGCCTGGCGGCGCGCGCGTGCAGTTCGTGCTGCCCGAGGGCGTGACGCTGGAATCCGCCCCCGCGCCGTTGGACCCGCGGGTGCAGTTGCGCCAGGTGCCGGCCAGCCAGTGGGCGGTCATGCGCTACTCAGGCAGCTGGTCGCAGGCCAACTACGACGAACATCTGGGCAAGCTGCAAGCTGCCCTGGCTGCCGCCGGCGTAGCAACGCAGGGCCAGCCGGTGCTGGCGCGCTACAACGGCCCCATGACGCCATGGTTCATGCGCCGCAACGAAGTCTGGCTGGCACCACGATGAAGCACCCAGCACTTTGGCGGTACGCCTGGGTTGTCTTGCTGCTGGCGAGCGAAGCTGTGCTGGCCCAGCCCGCCGCTTTCGCCGAACGCTACAGCGCGGTGTCGCCCAGCGCCGACGGTATCGGCAAACGCTACATGGGGCGCGAGATCTCGGCGGTGATGGGCTGGCAGGGCGCAGCCTGGCTCGAGCGCACAGAGCGTGACCGCGAAAAGCGCACCGACTTGCTGCTGGCTGCACTCCAACTGCAGCCCGGCATGGTGGTGGCCGACATCGGTGCTGGCACCGGTTGCCTGTCGCGACGCATGGCGCCGGCAGTGACGCCCGGCGGCCGCATCGTCTTCGTCGAGTACAAGGCCGAGGACCCGCGCGTGCCGATCAAGCCGCTGCACAAGATGAGCGAGGCACAGATCAAGCGTGAGGCCGCGGTCTTCGCGCTGGACTGGGAGCGCACCGTGAGCACGCTGCCCTGGCAGCACGTCGTGGTGTTCCGCAAGCGTGACTGATGGCGCTGCCTGCATGTCAACGATGATCTTTTCAACTGCATGGGCGACGCCATGATTCTGTCCCTCGCTGTCCTGAGCACGGCCCTTCTGTTCGGTGGCATGACGCTGTACTCATTTGGCTTTGCGGCGTTCTTGTTCAAGGCGCTGCCCGCAAAGACTGCGGGGCAAGCCTTGCGTATGGCGTTTCCCTGGTTCTATGCGTTCGTGATTGCCACCGCGGCTGCAGCCTCCTCGCTCTGGTGGACTCAGAACACTGTCTTCGCTGCTGTCATGGCCAGCGTGGCCATCACCACCGTGCCCGTACGGCAGTACCTGATGCCGGCCATCAATGCCGCGACCGATGCCGGCCAGCGCGGGCGTTTCAACTGGCTGCATGGTCTGTCGGTGGTCGTGACCCTCTGCCACATCGCTGCCACAGGCTGGGTGCTGGCAAACCTGGCCTGAATGCCAGACTGGATACTGCCCAGCCCAGCCCCTGCAGCCCTTCCGTTTCCGCATGTCGCGCCGCAACTCACCCAATGAAATCGCCGATCTTGGCGAGCTCAGCCGCCTGAGTGACTTTGTCTTCGACAAGCGCCAGGGCCAAAGAGCTTCGGCGAAGAAGCACCGGCGTAACCGCCACTACGAAAAGCAGTTCATCCGAAACACCCTGGACCATCTGCCACGTGGGGACAGCGCCGCAGTCGCTGCCGAGCACAACCTTGCCACGCCCCAGGACAGACCGTCGCGGCGAGAAGACTGAACATGAACAGGCCAACAGGCGCCAGTGTGATGTGCCCGCTTTGCGACCGCGAGATCCCGCCCGCGCAAGCCGACCGTCATCATCTGGTGCCCAAGAGCAAGGGCGGGCGTCAGACGGAATTCATGCATCGCGTCTGTCACCGCCAGGTTCATGCCCTGCTCACTGAAGGCGAGCTGGCAGGCCAGTACGCCACTGTGGAGGCCTTGCTGCAGCACCCTGAGCTTCGAGCCTTTGTGGCTTGGGTGAAGACCAAGCCTGAGGACTTCGTCGTGCGCACGCGCAAGAGCACGCGGATACGAACGCGCCGGCGATAGGCCCCGGCCTTGGTCCGCTGCTCAGGGGCTGTGCCCAGAACCAGAGCAGCGCGGCCGTGGAAATCCAGACCGGCGGGCATGTGCTGCAGGGGATCGTGCATGGTGACGACGTCGAGATGTCCATCAGCGTGGCCGAAGGGCTGACCGGCGACTTCGTGCGTCATATCAGCGAGATCTGCCAAGGCCAGGCGCGCTGGGGATCGGCCGACGAACCCTCGGCGATCGAAAACTGAGGCGTCGCGATGGCCTGATTCAGGAGAAATTCACCGCCGGCGCGCCGAACTGGAGCAGCTGCGGCTGCAGGAGATGGTCGAACGGGTCGTAGATTCCGCCAGCGGGACCTTCCGAGCTCGCCTCGATCTGCCCAACCCCAAGGGAGACATCCCGGCCGGCGTGAAGTGCTCTGTGCAGTTCTGAACGGTCTTTTGCGCCCGGTCATTCCCTTCAGAGCACCGCGCGTCTCGTCATCTCCTCAACGCCACCACGCTTCTTCACGCTGCCCACAGGAGCCTTCATGTCCAAGTTGATGTTCTATGAGCGCCCCATCGCGCTGAACCGCGAGCGCCACGCCAGCCTGAAGCTGGCAGTGATGCCCGATCACTACCGCTTCGCGGCGCGAACCAATGCCGTGCCGATCATGAGCACCGAGTTCGCCGACGCGGCACGCGACTACCCGATCGTCTTCGTCGGCGAAGAGGGAAAGGCCTTCAATGTCGCCGCACTCGTCGGCATGCGCGATCAGGAAAACCTGATGGTCGACGGGGACGGCCAGTGGGCCAAGGGTGTCTACGTGCCCGCCTTTGCGCGTCGCTACCCGTTCGTGCTGTCCAAGACCGACGACAGCGACAACCTGACGGTTTGCGTCGACGAGGTCTACCCCGGCCTCGGCCTCGAGCGAGGCGAGGCGCTTTTTGGGCCCGATGGCAAGGAGACAGCGTACCTGCAGCGGGTGCTCGAGTTCCTGCAGGCCTTCCACGGCGACGCCCAGCGCACGCTCGACTTCGCGACGCGGCTCGCAAAGCTGGGCTTGCTGGTGCCCAAGGTCATCAGCGTCGAGCGCCCGGGCGAGCCGGTGCAGACGCTGCGAGGCCTGTGGATCGTCGACGCTGCAAAGCTGCGCGGCATCGACGACGCGCGGGTGGTTGAATTGTTCCGCGACGGCTACCTGTCGTGGATCGAGGCACACCTCATCTCCCTCGGCAACTTCACGCGCTTACTGGCGAGAATGGAACGACCTGCAATGGCCACGAGCGTGCCAGCAGACGCGGCCGAGGGCAGTGGCGCAACGCCTGGGAGTTTCGACGGCGTCACTACCGACCTGCTCTAGCATGTTTGGTGGATGCCGATGGGATGCAGGCCAGATGACCCTGCGGGTCATTGAATCGGACCTCCTGTCACAAAAGGGGTGGATCATGTCTTGTGATGACACCCATCCCCGAGACAGCGCACGCCCGCTGCGAATCTGTTGGTTGGCGCCTCGAAGACATCGATTTCGCGGCGATCGACAGCGCACACCGCCAAGCCGACGAGCCGCTGCTCCTGCTGCTGATTGCATCGTCGTTCATCGAGTCGGGAACCCATCTGTACGCCTCGAACCTGACGACGCACTTCGATGGCGATCGGGAGGTCACCACCTGGCTCACCGAGCAGTGGGAAGCCGAGGAACTGCAGCACGGTTTGGCCTTGCGCACCTACGTGACTCATGCGTGGCCATCCTTCGATTGGGAGCAGGCCTACGCCGGATTCATCGCGGCCTTCGAGCCGCTGTGCACGATGGACCGTCTGGAGCCGCGTCGCGGACTTGAGATGGTCGGACGCTGCGTGGTCGAAACGTCGACGACCTCGCTGTATCGGGCAATCCAGGGTCATGCCCGCGATCCTGTGTTGCGCGACCTGGTGCGGCGGATCGGCGACGACGAAGTCCGCCACTACAAGCACTTCCTCCGCTATTTCCGCCAGTTCCAGCAGCGCGAGCAGAGCAGCCGCCTGGCGGTTCTCGGCGCCCTGGTTCGCCGTTCGATTGAAATCGGACTGCGAGACACGGACAGCGGACTGCGCCATGCCTATGCCGGCCGCTACCGAGACACGGCCACGCCCCATCCGACATTCGAAGAAACCAGGCGCGCGGTTCGTGCCCTGCTGCGGCCGAACGTCCCTGTTGGTTTGGCGGGGGCCATGTGGCTGCGGCCTTTACAGCTCTCACCGCGCGTCGAAGGGGGCGTCAGACGGCTTTTCGCAGGGGTTGCGCGGACTTTGCTGTTCGTGGCTGGACCGGTGACCGCATCTCCCGCAGCCTCTGATTCCAACCAGCGCCCGCCCTCCAGCTAGGCTGTGATCGCACAAGCTGATCCGGTACGAGGCAAGTTGGGAGGCAAGGGGACGGTGCCGGGCTACTCGGGGTGTTGGGCGATCGAGCCGCCTTGACAGTGAGTTGGCAGTGAGGCTCCTTGGCCCTTGCTCCCAACCCGCATCATGGCGCAATGCGCTCGTCGTGATCGGCAGATCAGCCCTTGAATAACGGTGCTGACCGCTGCATCACCAGTCTGTGCGGTTCCGTCTGGCGGCCTGGAACCCGCCCGGCTCATTCACGCCGCCGGAACGCCAGCCAGCCCGCCACGACGGTGAAGCTCAGCACGATCAATGCGATGAACAGGAAGCCATGGGGGTTGTCGGCCATCGGGATACCGCCGACATTCATGCCCAGCAGACCGGCAATGATGTTGATCGGCAGCGCCAGCACGGTGACGACGGTCAGCGTGAACACGCTGCGGTTGGTCTGCTCACCGACCTGCGCTGCAATCTCCTCCTGCAAAAGCTTGATGCGCTCCTGGAGTGCTGCGAGGTCACGCAGCACCAGCGAAAACTCTTCGGTCGATTGCCGCAATTCATCCAGATCGTTGTCGTTGATCCAGCGCGGCGGCTGCCGCAGCAGCCGGAACAGCGCGCCCGGTTCCGGGGCCAGCAGCCGCTGCAGCCTGACCAGCACGCGGCGCAACTTGCCCAGATCGCCGCGCTTGTGCTGCAGCCGGCCCAGCAGCAGGCTGTCTTCGATGCCGTCGACCTGCAGCGTCGCGTCGCGCACGATCCTGACCAGCACGTCCCCCTGGTCGTTCATCAGATGGTTCAGCAACGCCATTGACGAGCCGAATCGGCAGCCGTCCTTGACCGCCTCACGCAGCCGATCGATGGAGCGCAACGGGTGGCTGCGCGCACTGACGGCGATCCGCTCGTTGACCGTCATGAACAGCGAGGCAATTTCCGACGGCTCGAACGAGAACTCGTAGGAGACATCGTTGATCACGGCGATCAGGTGGTCGGCGGCATCCTCGATACGCGTCGATCGCGAACCGGCGTGCATCGCTTCGAAATACTCCGGCGCCAGCGGCAGGTTCTCCTGCATCCACGGCTCGGCCATGGCGTCGGTGAGATTGAAGTGCAGCCAGATGAAGGCGCCGGAGCGCTCTGCCTGCTCGGTGGCCAGCCACTGCAGCGCGTCGTCAAGCGAGATCGGTCGGCCTGGCGAGGCCGCATCGAAAAGGTAGCCGCAGATCAGCCCTTTCGGATCCGAGCCGTAGGTGGTCGCCATGTTGTTGTTCTCCAGTCGGTGAATCGTTTCGTCGAGGCCATTCACTGTGTACGCGGAACGTGACGCCTTTGTCACCATGCCTTCATCAGCGAAACATAAAGTGTGATGGTGGTTTGGATTCGCTTTGTCCAACACGCCTGAACTCATCCGGAAGTGCTGCCGCCATGGGCTGTTGTTCAATCGCCGGATCTCGCTCGCCACGTATTCGCCTGGCCGCCTGTATCGGTGGGGCCTTGATTGCCATCTTGCTGAGCGCCTGCTCGCCGCGCATGTTGATCGTGCAGAGCGCGGCCGACGAACTCGCGGGTCAGGGGCAGGCCCAGGAAGATGATCTGGTGCTCGCCCGGGAGGCCAGCGCCTTCTACCTGAAGCTGTCTGAATCGGTCCTGCGACAGACACCCGGCCATCTCAAACTGGCCGAATCCGTGGCGGCGGGTTTCACGCAGTACGCCTTTGCCTTCGTGTCGTTCGAGGCAGATCGCATCGAGTCGACCGATGCCAAGGCCGCGCAGAAGCTGCGCGAGCGCGCAGCGCGGCTCTACCTGCGGGCTCACCGTCACGCCATGGCTGCGCTCGAGCAGCGCTCGCCCGGCTTTGCAACACGGCTGGCCAGCCCCGATGCCGCACAGTGGCCGCGGATCGACGACAGCGAACTCGGCGTGGCGTACTGGGCAGCAGCCTCCTGGGGCGGGTTCATTGCGCTGTCGAAGGACAAACCGGAAGCCGTGGCCGACCTGCCACTGGCCGTGCGGCTGGCCCAGCTGGCCTGGAATCGAGATCCAGGAAGCGGGGACGGCGCACTGGCCAGCCTGATGGGGTCGTTCGAGTCGGCACGGCCGGGGGGTGATCGCCGGCAGGCCGAGCGCTACTTCGACCAGGCCTTGGCCAGCAGCCGCGATCAACGCGCCGGCGTACTGGTCGCGAAAGCTGAGGCTATCGCGCAGCCTGCGGGCGACAGGGCCGCCTTCGAGGCGCTGTTGCGACAGGCCTTGCAAGCCAGCGCCGATCGACGCGACTTGTCCAACGTCGTCATGCGCGAACGGGCGCAATGGCTTCTCGACGCGGCCGACGACCTGTTCTGACAGGCCACCGAATACCACCCTCCCCTTCCATTGAAAGCACCCATGCGCCAGCTCATCGCCATCGTCCTGTCCTGCGCGGCCCTGTTGCTTGGCAGCCCGGCGTCTGCGTCCGACAAGAAGCTGCGGATCGGCACCCTGGCTCCCAAGAATTCCCTGTACCACCGTGAGCTGCTGGGCCTCGGCGAGGTCTGGCGAACCGCACAGGGTGGCAACGCCAAGTACCTGATCTATGCCGATGGCAGCCAGGGCGGTGAAGCAGAGATGGTGCGCCGCATGCGCATCGGCCAATTGCAGGGCGCGCTGCTGTCGGTGGTCGGGCTGCGCGACATCGAGCCCTCGATTGCGGCATTGCAGAACATGCCCTTGCTCTTCAGGAGCTGGGACGAAGTTGATTACGTGCGCGACAAGATGCGCACGGCGATGGAGAAGAAGTTCATCGACAAGGGCTACGTGGTGCTCGCCTGGGGCGATGCCGGCTGGGTGCGCTTCTTCTCGAAGGACGCCGCCTTCCGGCCGGACGATTTCAAGAAGATGAAGTTCTTCGCCTGGGGCGGCGAGACCGAACAGCAGGACATCATGAAGAGCCTGGGCTACACGCCGGTGCCGCTGGAAACCAGCGACATCCTGCCGAGCATCCAGACCGGGATGATCAATGTGGTGCCATCGACGCCGTACTTCGCGTTGGCCAGCCAGATCTACAACACCGCACCGAACATGCTGGACATCAACTGGGCGCCCATCGTCGGCGCGCTGGTGGTCACCCGCAAGGCCTGGGACGACATGCCGCCGGCCGTACAGGACGCGCTGCGAACAGCCAGCGAGAAAGCCGGTCTGCAGATGCGCACGCAAGCCCGGCAGGAAGTCGATGAGGCCGTGGAGGCCATGAAGAAGCGCGGCCTCGTCGTCAACCGGCCCAATGCCGAGCAGATGCGGGAATGGAATGCGCTGGCCGAGGCGCTTTATCCGCGCATCCGCGGCGCGATGGTGCCCGCAGACACCTTCGATGAGGTCCTGGGCCTGCTGAAGGCTTACCGCGCCGGCAAGGCCCGCTGATGACGGCCACGCTGTCGACTGGCCGTCTCGGCGTGTGGGGGCGGTTCGATGAGGCGCTCGCCTCTGGCGCGCTGCTTCTGATGACATTGATCCCGTTGATCGAAGTCGCGTCGCGCCCGCTGATGGGCCATGGGGTCCACAACGCATCGGTGCTGGTCCAGCACCTGGGGCTGGTGCTGGCCATGTTCGGCGCGGTGGCGGCCGAGCGCCATGGGCACCTCACCACCTTGGGCAGCGGCCTCGGGACGTTCGGCGGGCCCGGTATGCGCGTGGCGGAACAGTGCTTTGCAAAAGGCAGTTCCGCAGTGATCTGCGGCCTGCTGGCACAGGCGAGCTGGCGGTTTGTGAGCAGCGAGTGGGAGGGCGGCCGCGAGCTGGCTTACGGCATTCCGGTGTGGTGGGTGCAGGCGACCATGCCGATCGGCTTTGTGCTCCTGGGCATGCGGCTGGGTGCGCGCTGCAGTGGCCCGTGGTGGTCGAGAGCAGTCTGTGCCATCGCGTTGCCCCTGGTCGGCTTCTGGGCGGCGCACCTGTTCGACGGCAGCAGCGTGCCGCTGTGGCCGTTGGCCCTGTGGCTGGTGGCCGTGCTGCTGACCGGCGCCCCGATCTTCGCGGTGCTGGGCGGGCTGGCCCTGGCACTGTTTGCGCAGGACGGTCAACCGCTGGCGTCGGTGCCACTCTCGCATTACCAGATCACCGTCAACCCCTCGCTGCCAGCCTTGCCGCTGTTCACGCTGGCCGGCCTGATCTTCGCGCGCACCGGCGCTGCTGGCCGCCTGGGGGCCCTGTTCACGGCGGTGTGCGGCGGTGGTGTCACCGGCACGGTGGTGGCGACCGCGGTGCTGTGTTCCTGCTTCACCGCATTCACCGGTGGCAGCGGCGTGACGATCCTGGCGTTGGGCGGACTGCTGTTGCCACTGCTGCGGCAAGCAGGCTACCCGGAGCAGCGGGGCATCAGCCTGGTGACCAGCGCCAGCGCGCTGGGTGTGCTGCTGGCGCCGTCGGTGCCGTTGATCATGTACGCGATCATCGCGCGCGTGCCGATCAACACGATGTTTCTGGCCGGGCTGGTGCCTGCGGTGGTGATGGTGGTCTGCCTGCTGATTGGCGGCGGCTTTCTGCGGCGCGGGGAGGCAACTGCCACCGCCTCCGACAACTCGGTTCCGCTGGTCGCCGATCGAGGCCCGTCGTCTGTCAGGTCGGCCGCATGGGCCGCGAAATGGGAGATTCTGGCGCCCGTGGTGGCGATCGGGTCGCTGATCAGCGGCCTGGCCACGCCCACGGAAAGCGCCGCCATCACCGCAGCCTACGCCATCCTGACGCAAGCACTGGCGCACCGTGAGTTGAGTCCCCGTGTGTTCGGCAAATGCCTGAACGACTGCGCGCAACTGATCGGCGGCGTGATGCTGATCCTGGGCATGGCCCTGGGGCTGACCAACTACCTGATCGACGCCGGCGTCCCGGACGCCGCGATCGAATGGGTGCACAGCGTCATCCCGAACCGCTTCGTCTTCCTGCTCGCGCTCAACGTCTTCCTGTTCTTCGCAGGCGCGCTGATGGAAATCTTCGCGGCCATCGTCGTGCTGGTGCCGCTCTTGCTGCCGGTGGCCATGAGCTACGGCATCGACCCGGTGCACTTCGGCATCATCTTCCTGGCGAACATGGAAATGGGCTTTCTGTGCCCGCCAGCCGGCATGAACCTGTACTTCGCCTCTGCGATGTTCGGCAAGCCCATCCGCTATGTGGCGGTCTCGGTCCTGCCTGCGCTGCTCGCGATATTCGTCGGCACGCTGATCATTTCCTGGTTGCCGCTGCTGGCCACCGGGCTGCCTGGGCTGCTTATCGGAACGGAATGAATTCGGTCTCGCCCGGCTGCGTCGGACAGCGCACAGACGCGCTCAGCGATACGGCCGATAAACAGCGTCTGCGGCGCCTTGAAAGCCGCGCGGCGTTTCCACTGGACTGCTTGTGAAGCTCGGGAGCGAGCGACGACAGCTTGGCGGCAAGCCAATCTCGTTGGCCTCGGCGCTCTATCGACCCGGGAGAGACGCTCGCGGGACCGATGGAAGCGAGCTGGCGAGCACGGATAACCCGCGGCAGGCGCCCAAGAAGGACGACTTTCGGCTGGGCGTTCACAGCTCAACACTCTTGCGCCACCTTCAGCGACAGGCACGCACGCGTTGAGGGCCGGGCCAGTGGCGAGCTGCCTGGGTCCAGACCCGAACATCGTGCAGAAAGGCACACCTATCCCGAACAGCTTGTTTAGTGTCACCAAGCGCAACGACGGCTCTGACAAACTTTTGGTTTTGGCGGCAAGTCGGTCCAGAACAGGTGACGATGATGAACAGCATCCTTCAGGTTGCGAACACGCGGTTGAAGAAGACCGACCTCGGTCGGCAGATGCTCGCCCAGCGCGCTGCGATGGCGGCAGCGGTTCGCATGTGGCTCATCACCGTCGACGGCAAGCGCGACGAAGCCGAACTGCTGGCGCTGGCCCAAGGCCTGGGCCTGGATGGCCACAGCACGATCGAAAGGCTGCTGCGCGAAGGCTGGATCAGTGAAGAGGCCGGCCCGGGAACTGCACCGCGTTCCTCACGGCCTGAAACTGCGCAGTTTGAGGCAGCGTCGCCGACTGTGCCGGCGCAGGCCAGCCATGCGGCCCAGGAGGCCAGGAAGTTGGCTGCAGCGCGCATGTTTGCCATCGACCTGGCCAGCCGTATGCTGGCCGGCCGCGAGGGCGACCTGCGCGACCGGTGGCGTTGCGTCGACGACATGAAATCTTTCGAACAATGGATCTCGGAATGTGCCGCGCGCATCTTCGACGACGCCGGCCCTGAGCGAGCCGGGATTTTCCTGGACCGTGTCTCCGAAGTGCTCGGACGGCCGATCGCCACAGCGGCCTGAAGCGAAGTCATCTGCGCTCCGGACGCCTCGCAGGCGCGTCCAGGGGATGGTTTGCCTGACCGCTGTCGCTGGTCGACGGGAGCGGTGCCTACTTCGCGCCCGACCCGCAGCTTCTGGAGGCGCTGGTGGCCGCCGCGGCGTCGTGCTGCACTCGAAGACGGCTCTGGTGGACGGTGTATGGGTTACGTGCAAGACATCGAGTCCGTCGCCATCGGCAACGACGACTTCCGAAGGGTTCTCTACACCGCGCGAAACTGCCAAATCGTCCTCATGGCGCTGAAACCTCAGGAAGACATCGGCGCGGAGGTACACAAGCTCGACCAGTTCTTTCGGGTCGATCAGGGGCGCGGAGGCAGAGGCCGATACCGAACACTTCGATGGCAAGACGTCGGAGTAGCTCCGAGAACCCAAATGATCGCTACCGCCTTCCTGTTCAAGATCGCGGCCAAGTGCACGAGCCTGGAAACAGAGGAGAAGTCAGCGCGTTAATCAATGACTGCCATCGATAATCAAGCCTTAGATTCGGTTCGGCCGGGTGCCTGGTAGAGAACGGTTTGCCACATTGAGTCCGAGTCACCAGATGTGGCTGGAATCGAGCGATAACGTTTGGCCGGGCTGCCCGCCAGTTCTTGACAACTCCGACACGGAGCGCTTCTTCGTATATGGCGGATCCCTCATTGCTCCCGGGCCACTTGTTCGCTGATCTGCCCATCGGGGAGGCCATTGGCGTCCTTCCCGCAGCGTTGTTCATCAAGGATTGCCACAGCAGAATCGTCTTCACGAACCGTGCGTGCGACGACCAGTGGGGGGTGCCGTTTGCCGACCTCGAGGGCACCGATGGCAGCCACATCTTCCCCCCTGAGCAAATAAAACTATTCCTGGCGAAAGATCAGGAAGTATTCGCAGGCGGTCAACAGGTCGAATTCGACGAGCAAGTCTGGAACGCCAAGCTCCAGGAAAATCGGTTCGTCCATACCATCAAGAAGCCAATCTACGACGCTGACGGCCATCCGCTCTACCTGATCGGCATGACGTTTGACACCACCGATCGCACGCGGGCTGACGAGGAACTCAGGGACTCCCGCAAGCTGCTGCAGACCATCATCGACGCGGCGCCGGTGCGGGTTTTCTGGAAGGACCAGAACCTGCGCTACCTGGGCTGCAACCCAGCCTTTGCGCGTGATGCCGGGAAAGAAGCGCCGGCCGAGCTTCTGGGGAAGGACGACTGGCAACTGCCCTGGGCTGCCCAGGCCTCTGCCTATCAGGCGGATGACCGCAGTGTGATGGCCTCTGGTGCCCCGAAGCTGTTCTATGAGGAAAAGCAGAGCACACCGGATGGGCGAACCCTGTGGCTGAGTACGTCCAAGGTGCCGTTGAAGAATGACGGCGGCGCGATCGTCGGGGTGCTTGGCATCTATGAAGACATCACTGCGCGCAAGTTGGCCGAGGACAGCCTGCGGCGCGTCAACCGTGCGCTGCGCGTGCTCGGCAGTTGCAACCTGGCGCTGGCCCAGGCCCATGACGAGGCCGAACTGCTGGAGACCGTGTGCCGCGTGGTGGTCGAGGACGGTGGGTACGCCATGGCGTGGATTGGCTGGGCTGAAGACGACGAGGCGAAGTCCGTTCGGCCGGTGGCGAAAGCCGGCGACGACGCTGGCTATTTGCAAAATGCTCAGTTTTCGTGGGACGCGGGCAGACCCTACGGGCTGGGCCCCTCCGGTACAAGCATCCGCTGCGCCACCACGGAGGTCATCCAGAACTGGCACACCAACCCGATGGCCGCGCCCTGGCGTGAGCAGGCGCTGCGCCATGGTTTCGGCTCCAGCATTGCGCTGCCGCTGATGGGTCCGAAGAGCTGCCTGGGTGCCCTGAGCGTCTATGCGACGGAGCCCAACGCGTTCGACGCGCAGGAGGTGGCGCTGCTGGAAGAGCTTGCGCGCAATCTTTCCTACGGCATCCAGGCGCTGCGCGCGCGCAGTGAGCGCGACGCGGCCGAGCAAGCCAGCCGCGCCAAGAGCGCCTTCCTCGCCAACATGAGCCACGAGATCCGCACGCCGTTGAATGCGATTCTGGGGTTCGCGCAGTTGCTGGGCCGCGACGCGCACGCCACGCCCACACAGTCCGATCAGATCGGCAAGATCGCCGCCGCCGGGCGGCACCTGCTGGCCATCATCAACGACGTCCTCGACCTGTCGAAGATCGAGGCCGGTGAGGTGCAGATCGAGGCCGCGGACTTTCATCTCTCTGAAGTGCTGCGCGCCGTGCATTCGATCATTGCCGAGCAGGCGCGTGCCAAGGGCTTGCGGCTGCTGGTCGACATCTCGGGCGTGCCCACCT
>Ga0214921_10000499_pt1 | contig 73053 bp, 76 predicted proteins | sample LL1505_MetaG_FD_177992 | JGI IMG/M metagenome (GOLD analysis project Ga0214921, IMG submission 177992) | Freshwater microbial communities from Lake Lanier, Atlanta, Georgia, United States - LL-1505 | ecosystem: Environmental > Aquatic > Freshwater > Lake | place: USA: Georgia | collected... | reverse complement strand
ATCCTGATTGAGCGCGCTTGGTATTTACGTAAGAAGCACATTATCCGCAATGAAACGATCGAGCAGGCTTTTAGTGCGAGCGTTCAAGACGGGGCAAATAGCGAGTTTTTAGGAAAGCTCAGTGCCACCTCGCCAATCGGCACGCTCCTTGCTGGCTTACTCCGCGAGCATGCTCTTGGCCACTCTGCCGATGCCGCAATTGAGGAACTTCAGATCTTAGCCCAAAATCTTTGGGCTAAGTTAGATCGTTATTTAGGGGGGTTAGCCACTATTGCAACGGTAGCACCCCTCCTAGGTCTCTTTGGCACGGTGATTGGCATGATCGAGATCTTTGGTAGTCAGGGAGGGTCGCTGGGAAGCGCAGTCAATGCAGCGAGTGTTGGTGCAACCAATCCTCAGCAATTAGCTCATGGCATCTCGATTGCGCTTTATAACACCGCATTTGGTTTGCTGATTGCCATTCCTGCACTAGCTGGCTGGAGAATATTGCGGGCTATTGCAGATCAGCGCCAGCGCGAATGCGAAGAGTGCACGCGTCAGCTCTTTAAAAAGCTGTATCCAAATAATTAATTATTAGCTTTATACCCAATTGATATTAAAAACTGATTTTTCTTGGGCTTACTCGGCTTAGGAAATTTTTTTTGCCTCACTGTAAAAAGATAAAGCACTCTCAAGGGCATCTTTGGCTTTCTTGAGCGCATGGTTACGATCTTCGCCAAAAGTAATAGCTTCAGGCACATCATCAAATGTAACCAAAATTTTTCCGTAATCTTCTATAAGGTTGACTGGATAACGAATCATTTCTTTGGTGTAATGAAAAAAGATGAAATTATGAGGGTCATACAGTTTAAATCTAGTTTTTAATAATGATTTACAGATATTATTTCATTACACCCCGATACCCTATGCTATTTAGACCACCTTCTGATAAATCGTTTTGGATTCGTAATACGAATGCGAACCGCTTTGCACGTGCAGAACCCGAAATCAATCTTATTGCCTTTATTGATGTGCTGTTGGTGATCTTGATCTTCTTGATGATTTCAACCACTTTTACCAAATTCCAGGAAATTGCGATCACGCTGCCTAGCGCATCGGGTGCCGATACAATAGAGTCTGCGCGTGAAATTAATGTCGCCGTTAGCAGCGATGGGCGCTTTGCGCTAAACGGTCGTGTGATGAATCGCTCGCAATTGGCTGGTGCGCTCAAGCAAATGAGCTCTAATGCTGGTGAGCAAAACCTGCGGGTCAGTATTGATGCTGATGCGCGGGCTCCTCACCAAGCCGTAATGACAGTGCTCGAGATTTCGCGTGATGCAGGTCTTCCCAATATTGCCTTCAGTAGTCAAGCAAAGAAATAATGCTCTTCAAATCCGCTCCACGCTTTTGGGAAAAATCATCCTTTGCCAAAGAGCCCATTCGCGCCCTGATTGATCGTCTCATCAGCGCAGCTCTTCTTCCCCTGGCTTGGCTCTACGGTTTGATGGTTTGGCTCAAACAAATTTTGATTGATACAGGCATTACTCAGGCTCTTGGAATGCATCGTGCCGCGCTGGTACCCCTCATTATTGTGGGAAATATTCGGGTAGGGGGTACAGGCAAAACCCCTCTTGTCATCGCACTTGCAAATGCCTTATTCGAAGAGGGATATAAGCCGGGGATTATTAGCCGTGGCTATCAACCGAATGGACAAAGTACCTTAGAAGCCCCCCAAGAGGTTACGCAAACTAGCAATCCAAATACCGTCGGCGATGAACCTGTTCTAATGGCACAGCGCATCCATCAGCAAATACCGATTTGGGTCTTTCCTAAACGTGAGCAGTCCATTAATGCTTTACTCAAAGCCCACCCCGAGGTCAACGTCATTATTAGTGATGATGGCTTACAACATGCTGGATTGGTACGTTGGCCTGCTCGAGAAGGCGGTCGTGATCTTGAGTTAGTGGTTGAAGATGAGCGTGGCAATGGTAATGGCCGACTGTTACCTGCTGGACCATTGCGCGAATCACCACACCGTGAGCGTGATGCCACAATCTCTATTGGCACTCATACACAAATAGCAAATGCCCTTGCTACAGAAAAGTCTTTTCAGTTAACGCCCGAAATTGATAGTGTCTATCCACTCCATCGACCTAATGAGTCTCAATCATTTCCTGAGTTCCTCACAAACCTAGTGGGTCTAAAGCTTGCAGCGATCGCTGCGATTGGTAATCCCAATAAATTCTTTGAGGCACTCAGTCGTCTTGGCATGCATTTGGAACATACCTTATCGCTTCCCGATCATGCGCCCATTAAAAATACTGATATTGCCAATATTGAGGCTGATTGCATCTTTATTACAGAAAAGGATGCAGTTAAATGCGCTACGATCGAGGATCAGCGTATCTGGGTCGTACCCATGCACTTACCCCTACCCAATGAACTAATCCGTTGGGTGCAAGAAGTCATTCAACGTCCTAATCCTTATCAGCGATAGTCATTTGCAAGTGGATGGTCTATGATGGTGATTACACTTAGCCAAACTTTTTAGCCATGCCTATGAACAAAAACCTCCTAGTTATTGTGGTGTGCCCCATCTGCAAAAGTCAATTACAGTTTGACGAGTTAAAAGATGAGCTCATTTGCAAGGTGGATAAATTAGCCTATCCCATTCGTGATGACATACCAGTGATGTTGGTCGATGAGGCCAGAAGTCTAAGTCCCGAAGAAGCGATCGCACTCTCCTCCTAAATGGGGCAATAGAAGATGGGCTCATTTACTGTTGTTATCCCAGCCCGACTTGCTTCGTCGCGACTCGAGCGTAAAGCACTTGCAGACTTAGGGGGCAAGCCGATGGTTGTAAGGGTTGCCGAACGCTCGGCCCAATCAGCAGCCAACCGAATCATTGTCGCAACCGACGCCCAAGAAATCGAGTCCGTTTGCAAAGCAGCTAAATTAGAGGTCATGATGACCCGTGCAGATCACCCAAGTGGCTCAGATCGGCTTGCTGAGGTTGTCCAACGATTAGACCTAAACGATGAATCCATCGTTGTGAATGTTCAAGGTGATGAGCCTCTCATTCCGGTCAATCTCATTAACCAAGTTGCCAATACTTTGCAATCCAAGTCCCATTGTGCGATTGCTACAGCTGCAGTGGCGATTGAGAATCAAGAAGAAATTGTTAACCCCAATGCGGTAAAAGTGGTTCTCAGTAAAAATAATGAGGCTCTATATTTTTCCAGATCGATCATCCCCTTTGATCATTCCCAAAGCTCGCCGACCTATTATCGGCACCTAGGGATCTATGCTTACCGAGCCCGCTTTCTTCGCGACTTCTCCAAGTTGGCTAGTTCACCCCTAGAACAGGCAGAGTCTTTAGAGCAACTGAGGGCACTGTGGCACGGCTACGCCATTACCGTCTATATTGCCTCGGAGTCGCCACCGCCAGGTGTGGATACTCAGGCTGATTTAGATCGCGTTCGTCAGTTCTTTTAGGATTTAGCTAGGATGGGCATAGCGATAAACTTTGCCCAATAATCAAGCAATCTATTAGACTAGCGGTAATTAAAATATAAATATGGGACACAATATGCGCTTAATTCTTCTAGGTGCTCCAGGTGCTGGCAAAGGTACGCAAGCTCAGTTTATTTGTCAGCAATTTGGTATTCCACAAATCTCAACGGGAGATATGTTGCGCGCCGCTGTAAAAGCAGGCACACCTCTTGGTGTTGCTGCTAAAAAGATTATGGATGCTGGCGGCCTCGTGTCTGATGACATCATCATTGGCTTAGTCAAAGATCGCCTCACACAGCCTGATTGCAATAAGGGTTACTTATTTGATGGCTTTCCACGAACCATCCCTCAGGCTCAGGCGATGCGTGATGCGACAGTACCCATTGATTATGTTTTAGAAATCGACGTTCCCTTTGATTCCATTATTGAACGGATGAGCGGTCGTCGTGTTCATCCTGCCTCAGGACGCTCATATCACATCAAATTTAATCCCCCCAAGATCGAGGGCAAAGATGATCCGACTGGTGACCCTCTGATACAGCGCGATGACGATAAAGAAGAAACCGTTCGCAAGCGCTTACAGATTTATACCGATCAAACACGCCCACTGGTCGACTATTACTCTAAATGGGCTAATGAACCAGCAAGTCAAGGAGTCAAAGCGCCTGCTTACCGAAAAGTATCTGGATCAGGATCTGTTGAGGATATTACAAAGGCTATTTTTGCAGCTCTCAAATAGAGCCTGTAAATTACTTCAGCTCTTTTAGGGCACTCTCAAACGATTCGATATCGGCGAAGCTACGATAGACCGATGCAAAGCGAATGTAAGCAACTTTATCTAAGCGCTTGAGTTCACGCATCACAAGCTCCCCTACGCGCTCGCTGGGGATCTCCTTTTCGCCAAAGGACATGAGCTTTTCTTCAATTCGACCAATCGCATCATCAACCGCATCAGACGATACTGGGCGCTTGCGTAATGCCAGCCTAATTGAGCTTACTAACTTGTCATGGCTGTATTCCACGCGACTGCCATTCTTTTTTACAATCGCTGGCAAACTAAGCTCTGCTCGCTCATAGGTTGTAAAGCGTTTGTCGCACGATGCGCAACGTCTGCGCCTGCGAACTGAATCGCCCTCATCGGATACCCGTGTGTCCATCACCTGGGTATCGTCGCTATGGCAAAAGGGGCAGCGCATGATTATTTTAGATAGTTATTTATAAACGGGGAAACGTTTTGTAAGAGCATTAACCTGTTCTTTCACTTTGGTGAGATTAGCAGGATCCTGAGGCTTGTCCAAAACATCGGCGATCAAATGCCCCACTTGTTTAGCCTCAGCCTCTTTAAAGCCACGTGTGGTCATCGCTGGTGAGCCCAAGCGAATACCGCTGGTTACAAATGGTTTTTCTGGATCGTTGGGAATGGCATTTTTGTTCACAGTAATATGTGCCGCGCCCAATGCAGCTTCTGCTTCCTTGCCGGTAATCTTCTTGGCACACAAATCCACCAACATCACATGAGACTCCGTTTTGCCAGAGACTATCCGTAAACCTCTTTCAACCAGTGCATTTGCTAAGGCTTGTGCATTCGTAATCACTTGTTTTTGATAATCCTTAAATCCCGGCTCAAGTACCTCCTTAAATGCAACTGCCTTAGCAGCAATAACGTGCATCAAGGGGCCGCCCTGTAATCCTGGAAATACCGCCGAGTTAATCGCCTTCTCATGCTCTGCCTTCATTAAAATGATGCCGCCCCGAGGGCCGCGTAAGCTCTTGTGGGTAGTAGAGGTCACAATATCAGCATGCGGAACAGGGTTGGGATAGACGCCTGCAGCAATTAAGCCAGCATAGTGGGCCATATCGACCATGAAGATCGCACCAATCTCTTTGGCTACTTTTGCAAAACGCTCAAAATCAATTTTCAGAGAATAGGCCGATGCCCCAGCAATAATAAGTTTAGGTTTTTGCTCTCGGGCTAAACACTCCATCTGATCATAGTCGATGACTTCATTTTTATCCAAGCCATACGAGATTGCATTGAACCACTTACCACTCATATTGAGCGCCATGCCATGCGAGAGGTGACCGCCTTCCGCTAAGCTCATCCCCATAAAAGTATCACCAGGCTTTAGAAAGGCCAAAAAAACAGCTTGGTTGGCCGATGCACCAGAGTGAGGCTGCACGTTGGCTGCTTCTGCGCCAAACAATTTCTTAACCCGATCAATTGCTAATTGTTCAGCGACATCAACAAACTCACACCCACCGTAATAACGCTTAGCTGGGTAACCCTCGGCATACTTATTGGTTAACTGTGAACCCTGTGCAGCCATCACCGCAGGAGAGGTGTAGTTCTCGGAGGCAATAAGTTCAATGTGCTCTTCTTGACGACGGTTCTCATTTTGGATCCCGGTCCATAACTCGGGATCAATTTGCGCTAAAGTGTGCTGACGATCAAACATAAAGGCTTCCTAAGTAATATCTATTAAAGGCAATAAATTACTAAACTTCAGGTGGGGAATGGCTAAAATTACCCTCCATAATACAAAGTCCCTATGAACCCTACTCAAGACCTTTCTATTTTGTCCCTGATACTCAATGCCAGCTTGCTTGTGCAAGCGGTTATGGTGCTACTCATGGGCCTTTCAGTTGCCTCCTGGACAATCATCTTTCGAAAAGGATCAACTCTTCGAGCAGTTCGGCGGGAGACCGAGCGCTTTGAGCGGGATTTTTGGGCAGGCGGCGATTTGAACTCCCTGCTGGCGGCTGCCCAGCGCAAAATGAGTGATTCTGGTAATGCAGGGAACGCCGCTGTCTTAGAACGTATCTTTGCTGCTGGCATGTTGGAATTTCTAAAGGCTAAAGAAATTGATGCGGCACGTCGGGCTATGAAAGCTAGTTACCAGCGAGAGATGGACCGTCTCGAAGCTAATCTTCCATTTTTGGCATCAGTAGGTTCTGTGTCCCCTTACATTGGTCTATTTGGTACTGTTTGGGGAATCATGCACGCCTTTCGGGGCTTGGCTAATGTGCAACAAGCAACCTTGGCATCGGTTGCACCTGGAATCGCAGAGGCTCTCGTTGCAACGGCCATCGGTTTATTTGCAGCTATTCCAGCAGTAGTTGCCTACAACCGTAACGCTACGGATATTGATCGTCTCTCCATTCATTTTGAGACCTTTGTTGAAGAGTTCACCAATATTCTTCAGCGCCAAGGCGGTCGTCTCTAACCTTATGGTGAGCCGTTCCTCCTTGAGAACCACACGACGCCGAGCGATATCGGACATCAATGTGGTGCCCTATATCGACGTGATGCTGGTTCTATTGGTGATCTTTATGGTCACCGCACCCTTAGTCAACCCGGGAGTGGTTAATCTCCCCACTGTTGGTGGTGCAACAGTGCAAGCCCTCCCTCCTATCTTTTTAACGATTGGCGCGGATGAAGTCATTACAGTGCGTAAAGAGGGTCAGTCATCACAAACTATTTCTAAATTGGAGCTGGGTGCTTTTGCTCGCTCCCAAGCAGAAAAATCTGCTGAGCAGCCTGTCGTTCTAGCCGCTGATAAATCCATCAAGTATGAAGTCGTGATGGAAGTCATGTCCCGCCTAAAAGAAAATGGTGTCAAGCGAGTTGGTTTGGCCGTTCGTAGTCAATAAGGAATCATGGGTAGCGCGACTCTTAACTCCTCTTGGCAGTTTCATGCTGATCGCGAGCCGGGTACCAAAAAGGCATTCACGCTCTCCTTTGTTGCCCATTTACTCTTGCTTGCCCTATTAACCATGGGCATTAGTTGGAAAACCAGCAGCCCCGCCGGATTAGAGGTAGAGCTGTGGGACGCGAGCGTTCCAACTCAAACCATCACACCTACGCCATCGATTGAGGTCAAACAAGCAGCAGCAGATATTGTAATTAAGAAGACAAAGGTAAATCCTGATCCCCCCAAAGAAGTGATCAAAAAAGTAGAGCCCAAGCTAGAGAAGAAGGCTGAAGTAAAACCACCCGAGAAGAAAGTTGACTCGAAAGAAGAGATTGCTGCTAAAAAAGTAACAGCTGCCGCTGAAAAAGCCCGTGCTGAACAACTTGCTCGTCTGAAGGCGGCCGCTGGTGCCGAAGGAGGCAGTGGCGGTAAAGTGGGTGATGGTGTTGGTGCGGGTGGCAATGCTCCCTCAGGCTATGCCGATAGGGTGCGTAAGAAGATCAAACCGCTGATCATCTTTAATGCGGAGGCTGTTTCTGGAAACCCTGCTGTTGTTGTCTTGCTTGATCTAGCACCCGATGGCACGATCCTAAAACGAACTGTTGTTACTGCGAGCTCTGAGCCTGCCTGGGACCGAGCGGTCCTTTTAGCGATTGAGCGGGCCGAGAGCCTACCGCGGGATGAAAATGGCAAAATCCCCACGCGCCAAATTAAATTAACCTTCAAACCCAAGGATTAAACCCCTCACGGTGCGAAGGACTTAAAATAGCCTCATGGTACATAACCGAATCCGCTTGCTTTATCTTGGGCTTATTGCCTTTGCAATTGGCATACCCAGCGTTCAGGCTCAAATGAATATTGAGATTAAGGGGGTTGGTCAATTTCTTTATCCAATCGCAGTCTCTCGTTTTAATGATGAGAACAAACTCCCTGTGAGCATTACTGACGTGGTGCGGCAAAATCTTGCGCGCAGTGGCTATTTTAAAAATACCGAAATTGGTAACGGCGCAGAAGATGATCAGGTCATTCCAAATTTCAAGACCTGGGGATCCCGAGGTGCTGATGCACTAGCAGTAGGTTCTGTTACTCAAAAATCACCGGGTCAATACGAGATTCGGTATCGCCTGTATGACATTCGTAAGGGGGAGAGCCTCAACGGTTTAATTGTCTCTGCTGGCGTCGACAACCTTCGTCTAGCAGCCCACCGCATCTCCGATGACATTATTTTTAAGCTACTAGGTGACAAGGGCGTGTTCTCCACCCGCCTTTCCTATGTGATCAAAGAAGGTAAACGTTTTCGCTTGGTCATCTCCGATGCCGATGGCCAAAATATCCGTAACGCACTTAATAGTAGCGAGCCAATAATTTCAGCGGCGTGGTCACCCGATGGGCAAAAGATTGCTTACGTGTCATTTGAAGATCGCAAACCCATAGTCTATGTTCATGAATTGGCTTCTGGGCGTCGGATTGTTTTATCGAATGCTAAGGGCAATAACAGCGCCCCATCCTGGGCACCAGATGGCAAATCTTTAGCTATCTCCTTGTCGAAAGACGGTAACACCCAAATTTATCGGGTCAATGCAGACGGTAGTAATTTGTGGCGTCTGACGCAAGGTAGCACCATCGATACCGAGCCACAGTTTTCTCCAGACGGTAAGTTTGTTTACTTCACCAGCGATCGTGGCGGTAATCCCCAAATCTATCGAATGAGCGCTGAGGGTGAACGCGGAGAACCGGCAAGGCGGATAAGTTTTAAACAACCCTATGCCACCTCCGCTCGCATCTCACCCGATGGTAAATATTTGGCATATATTGCTGGCGTGGGAGGCGGATTTAAGCTCCATTTAATGAACCTGCTTACTGGGGATACCACTGCCATGACCGACACAAGCTTTGACGAGTCCCCTAGCTTTGCCGCTAATGGCCGATATATTCTCTACGCCACTCAGGTGGGCGGTAAAAAGGTATTGGCTGCAGTTTCGGTAGATGGTTATGTCAAGCAAATATTAAGCATTCCGGGATCGGATGTTCGCCAGCCCACTTGGGGCCCATTTATGGATCAATAGTTTCTGAATGAGCCTGTCGTCATGAGAAGGCATAATAGGGTTTGAAATCAACTTCTAAATTTGTCTTTACCGTATAAAAATAAAATTATATTTAATTGAGGGAGGGAATATGAAAACCACATCACCCCAGCGTCGTCTTGCGCTTGCTAGCATTCTTGGTGCAGTTAGTTTTTTGGGTGCCTGCTCATCAGGTGTCAAGTTGGATGATCTAAGCACTGTTAAAGCAGGTGGCAGCGATAGCAGTAATTTTGCCTCGCAGCCTTGGAATGACCCTAAGAGCCCCCTCTTCCAACGCAGCATCTACTTTGACTTTGATGAGTTCACGATCAAACCTCAGTATCAAAATATGCTGCAAGCGGGTGCCGCGTTCCTTAAACAAAATCCTCAACAAAAGATCATGATTCAGGGTAATACCGATGACCGAGGTACGGCTGAATATAACCTTGCCTTAGGTCAACGGCGCTCCGATGCGGTGCGCCGAGCATTCGCTGCACTCGGTGTGCAAGATGGTCAAATGGAAGCCGTTAGTCTTGGAAAAGAAAAACCAAAAGCGGAAGGTAACAATGAGGCAGCTTGGGCAGAAAACCGTCGCGCTGATATTATTTACCTCACCAAGTAATTTAGCTAAGTACTCGTCGTGATATCTAAATCAGGATTCGTTCTTTTTTTATCTGTTGCAGCCTCACTGCTGTCACAAAATACTTGGGCAATTCTTTCAGATGATGAAGCTCGTAGGGCAATTCTTGAATTACGCAAGTCGGTGAGTGCATCACAGGCTGCTATCTTAGATCTCCAAAATCAACTTGATAAACAAAAATCTGAGAATGCCCAATTACGTGGTCAAATTGAAAGTCTGCAAAAACAAAGTGATGATCTAAACAACAACCAAAAATCTTTTTATCAAGATCTTGATGCGCGAGTTTCTCGACTGGAGCCTCAAAACGTTGAAGTCGAAGGCGTTACAGGTATTGTTCAAGCCGGAGAAAAATCATCCTATGATGAAGCCCTAAAATCCTTTCAGGCAGGGCAGATCAAAAATGCTGATAGTGAGTTCACGAGTTTTATTCGTAAATATCCCTCAAGCCCCTATCTGCCCTTAGCGCTCTATTGGTCGGGTAATACAAAATACGCCCTAAAAGATTACAAAGCCGCTATTACTCAACTAGAGGGTCTAATTAGCCGCTACCCAGGACATCAGCGCGTGCCTGCGGCAATCTTGACCATGGCGAATGCCAATCTCGAGTCTGGTAAAAAGGCTGTGGCCAAGAAGTTATTTACCGATCTGATTGCCAAGTATCCAGATTCTGATGCGGCAAATGAAGCGAAGCCTATCTTGGCGGGTATTAAATAAATAACCTTTTCATTCATTACCGCTTTAAACGTGACCGCTCCATTCCTTTCTGCCTTTGATCTCACTAAACCACGCACTCAAAACGCACCTGCAGTTATCTTATTTTCAGGTGGGCTCGATTCCACCACAATACTCGCCCTCGCAAAACACTTGGGATATCACTGTTATGCCCTCTCGGTCCATTACGGACAAAAGCACTCCTCAGAACTAGAGGCTGCCAAACAAATTGCCCACTTACTTGGGGTGGAGCGGCACGAAATCATTCACTTAGATCTGCCTCGGTTTGGTGGCTCAGCGCTTACGGATCATTCTTTGCATATCCCAACCAGTAATGATCAAGCTAATTTAAATACTAATAGACCAGTCATTCCAATTACCTATGTACCTGCACGCAATACGATCATGCTCTCGCTTGCACTGGCATGGGCCGAATCTATTTCAAGCCTAGATATCTTCTACGGTGCCAATGCTGTTGATTACTCGGGCTACCCTGACTGTCGTCCTGAATATGTTCGCTCATTTGAAGTGATGGCCAATCTTGCTACCAAGGCCGGCGTTGAATCGCTCCACCCAGAAAATGGCTTTCGTATTCATGCTCCGATTATTCAAATGAGTAAGGCACAAATCATACGACTTGGCGCTGAGATGGGCATTAATTACAGCCAAACTGTCTCATGCTATCAAGCTAATACGAATGGTGAGGCATGTGGTATTTGCGAGTCCTGTCAATTACGTAAGACGGGATTTAGTCAAGCAGGGGTCTCTGATCCAACTCGCTATCAAATCAATATTTAGACTATCTTTAGTCTTTACCCAACATGCGCGCTACATAGCGCGCAATGAGATCAACCTCTAAGTTCACAGAATCGCCTGCCTTTAGTTGCCCCAGAGTAGTTCGTGCAAGAGTATGGGGAATGATATTGATCTCAATAGGACACACAGCTAAATCTTTAGATCCCGCTAAATTGACTGTTAAGGATACGCCATTCACAACTATAGAACCTTTATAAGCAAGATAAGGTGCAAGAGATTGTGGGGCGGCTATGATTAACCTCCATGAACCGTATGGATCAGCCTGTACAGCCTCAAGCGATGTGACGTTACCAATTCCATCGACATGGCCACTAACCAAATGGCCTCCTAGGCGATCATTAAAGCGCAGAGCTTTTTCTAAGTTGACCTTCGAAGACTTATCCAGGACTGTCGTTTTACTAATCGACTCTCTTGAAACATCGCACTCAAACAGAGTATCTTTTAATCCGGTAACGGTCATGCAAGCACCCTGAATCGCAATGCTATCTCCAATCACCACATCATCGAGATAGGCGGTTGGTGTTGAGATTTCTAAATGAAAGCCATCCCCTTTGGGGGCAACCTTTATGATCTCACCAATTGCTGTAATGATTCCAGTAAACATGGAGAAACTATAGCAGTGTTTATTTAGTTTCTTTACTTCGTACAGCACGTATACGAAGATCACCACCAATTAGGCAGTGCTCGATGATCGTCCAATTCTGGCGATCAACCAATTGATCAAAGCTGGCAATATTAGCCATACCAAGGCCGTCCCCCAAAAAACAGGGGGCTTGATAAATTAATAGCTCATCGACGCAATTCTCACGAATTAATGAGCCATTTAATTTAAAACCCGCCTCAACGTGGACTTCGTTAATCTCACGCTTTTCTGCTAAATAAGAAATTAATTTTGGTAAATCTACTTTACCCTTGGGGTTAGGAAGCTCCAAGATTGAGATCCCCTTCTCTTTTAGGGCATCCCGCATCGCAATCAATTGCTTAGGCTCGGGGTTGGCGCACACCAATAATGCGTTTGCATCTTTTAGCACTTTTGCATTGAGTGGTGTTTCTAAATGAGAATCAACGATCACTCGCAGCGGTTGACGTTCGGTCATCACATCACGAACCGTTAGCTGTGGATCATCCTCTCGAACGGTTCCGCCACCAGACAAGATAGCGCATGCTTGAGCACGCCAATGATGGCCATCTGCACGAGCAGCAACACCTGTAATCCACTGACTTTGGCCATTTGCTAATGCAGTCCTACCATCAAAGCTAGCTGCTATTTTCATGCGCACAAAGGGCAATCCCTGGGTCATACGCTTTATAAACCCAGGATTGAGCTCAGCGGACTCCTTGGCCAATAAACCAACTTTTACATCAATGCCTAGTTTTTGTAGTCGAGCAATTCCTTGCCCTGCAACCTTTGAGTTAGGGTCCTGCATTGCAATAACCACTCGAGCTGGCCTAATCTGCTCGAGTGTATCGCAGCATGGTGGTGTTCTGCCTATATGTGAGCATGGCTCTAGACTGACATACACCGTACATCCGAGTAAGTCAAAATCACTAGCGCCCTGATGACGAGCGTTGGTAATCGCCTCAATTTCAGCATGATTACTACCAACGCTTTGCGTATAGCCCTGCCCTAAGATTTTGTCTCCTTTACAAATCACACAACCTACGCGCGGATTAGGATTAGAGAGATACAAAGCCTTCCTTGCCTCTTGTAAAGCAAGGGACATTATTTGTTGATCAAAGGGACTAAATTGAGCCATCCCTCTATTAAACCCGATTTAGACAATCGACTTACATACTCAACATGAGGCATCCTTTTTAGAAGCTGGAGTATTTGGATCACAAATACGCCATCGTTCACTAGCAGCCAAAATAATGTGGCGCTTTAAGTGGTTTGCCTTTGCATGGGAGATGATTAAGCGGTTGGCTACAAACCCCCCCATGCTGGGTCTTCGCCGCACCAGCAGGATTAAAAATGATCTATATAGTATTCGAATGAGGATCGCGGAAACGATGGGCATCAATCTGTACATAAGTGGGCAACTCATACTGGGCCAATACAGAATTGATTACTCCAATCGTTGAGCTAGCCTCCAAGACTTCAGTTTGCCAACCTAGAGCCCATGTCTCTCCTGCTCGTGGTCGGATTGCCGTATGTTCTCCACTATAGAGGGCATATTGTCGTGCAAACTGAGCATGCCGAATAAACTGCCTCGCAGTTTGTTCTAGCTCACGCTCCTGGAACTGCGATTGTAAGAACGGCAAACCCATGAAGAGCATCAAACTCAATAGGGTAATTACTGCGAGCAACTCCACCAGAGTAAAGCCGCTTTGCACGAAGAGTAGCTGAGAAGATACTTTCTCGTGCCTCATACTAATCATAGAGCTGTTGCCAATTTAGTCGCGTTATTGTTCCGGCAAAATGATCCGCTATCACCGTACTCTCGATACGAATCCGATTCCCTACCCTGATTTGATACAAGTACTTTTGCTGCGGAGTCCCCTGGGTCCTGCTGCTTGATTCAACTGGGCCAAGAGCCTCGATCCGACACCTATCAGCGAATCCCTCGACTGCTGGTTTAGAAGAGCCCAAGAGTGCAGGCTCGAGGAGGCTTTGCTCACATGCTAATAATGTACGTTCAGTCTTCTTAAAGTCATGTATATAAGCTTGATAAATGGTGTTGGTTTTTATCTCTAATGCCAAATAGCCCTCAAGCTGAGCAATAGCCCATGTCAGACACATCAATATACTCATCACCCATAGCAATATCATCGAGGCTTGACTAAATATGCCTTGGAGCAACCCAGCGGACCTGCTCAATGAGTTTATTTACCTTGGTGGTTTTGGATGTACGCATCACCCCGAGACTAATCTTGATTAATCCAGTAGGGCTTTTGGGGCTTAACATTGTGGCATTGATTGCCTGAGGATTAACCCAATGAATACGCAGATATTGCACCTGATTAAGAAGTTCTGCTTGGTGCAAATGACCTTTGCGATCTAAGCTCTGACAAATCAAACTGGCACTTTGTGGATCATTACGACTGCGCTCGAGGTAAAAGTGTTGATAGGTTTTTTGCTGACGGGTTCGTTCCTTCGATAACACATTACCCATACAGTCATAGGCTAAATGCCTGGGTAAATCTTGCATCAACTCAATCGCAGCCGATCCTTTAAATAAACCGTCTTGCTTGATCTGTATATCATTCTCATTTATAGAATTCTGACTGATACGATAACCCGCCTCACGAATAGCCCTTGCCAGCAACTCCACAGCACGGTTGATGTTTTGAGCCAAGAGAATATCCTGCTCAATCTCAAGGTGTTTGAGCATTACATCGTTCAATAACTTCAACGGTGGGTAGATCATCACTGCGCCGAGAGTGAGCGCAGTGATGCAAGATAGCAGGGTCATTGCAATACTTTCTGTAAACGATCTTGTGCAATCTGAATTTCTGCTTGATTAGCGTTTTCGATCAAATCAGCGTGTACCTTTTGTAGTTTTATTTGCTTGGCCACTAGATTCGCGTAGATGGTATGCAAGATTGTGATACTGCCTGCCAGTATCGTCATTGCAATTAATAACTCAACGAGAACAAAGCCGTTTGCATTAAGGATTCTGGAGGTTGGCATAATTACTTTAGTGTTTTATCGTATTGAGTGGGCCCAGATATTGCCACGCATTCAGTTCTATCTATATGCACCCCTAAATCAGGCTTTACAGATACTTCTGTTGTATTACCCTACAAAAGTGGTCTAAGGGCTTAAAATAGCGTTCTATTTAGAATTCAAGAAGATATGCCTAAGTCTCCATCGATTGCAATTAGTCCTGTTCAAGAAATCATTGCCGAACTCCGCGCGGGCAAGATGATTATTCTGGTCGATGAAGAGGATCGAGAAAATGAAGGTGATTTGGTCTTAGCAGCTGATCACGTTAGTGCCGAGTCAATTAATTTCATGGCAAAGCATGGTCGTGGCTTAATTTGCTTAACCCTTACTAAAGAGCACTGTCAACAGCTCAATCTTCCCTTAATGGTTCGTGAAAACGGTACTGCACTGGGCACAAACTTTACTGTCTCGATTGAGGCAGCCTCTGGGGTAACCACTGGCATCTCTGCTGCAGATCGCGCTCGTACCATTCAAGCAGCAGTCGCTGTCAACGCTAAACCAAATGATCTCGTCCAGCCAGGTCATGTATTTCCATTAATGGCGCAACCAGGCGGTGTATTGATACGATCAGGTCATACTGAGGCAGGTTGTGATTTAGCCAGTTTGGCTGGTTGCTCACCCACTGCGGTCATTTGTGAAATCATGAAAGATGACGGCAATATGGCTCGTCTACCTGATCTTCTTGAGTTTGCAGAAATCCATCAACTTAAGATTGGGTCGATTGCCGACTTAATTCAGTATCGCAGTCAAACAGAAAGTATTGTTGTACGCGAAACAGAACGCGAATTCTTCACTCCATGGGGTCGGCTTCAGGGGATTGTCTATCGTGATAAACCTAGTAATTGCTTACACCTTGCTCTAGTAAAAGGGCAGCCTCAACCCCATGAGGAGGTCTTAGTTCGAGTGCATGAACCAGTCACGATTTTAGATTTTCTTGATACGGAAAGCTCCACTCACTCGTGGCCTCTTCATAAAGCGCTAGAGGCAATTGCTCAATCGAGCAGTGGGGTTGCTGTACTCCTTAATGCTGCTGGGATTGCTGCCCCCTCTGAGCTAAAGTGGCTGACACAATTTGAAAAACTACGCCAACAAACTCAGGGATTTAATAATCAAATGTCTAGCGCCAGCTCTAAATCGAGCATTGAACGCAAGACTGATTTTCGGAGTTACGGTATCGGTGCGCAAATTCTAAAAGATTTAAAGGTTGAAAAGATGCGGCTATTAGCTAATTCTGTACGAGTTCCTAGTTTGTCGGGTTATAAACTCGAAATTATTGGGAATGTTCCCTACTCTACCAATCGATCTTAAGGAGCCTCTATGAATGACATTGATGTGTTTGAGGCAGACCTAAATGGGCAAGATCTGCGGATTGCAATCGTGCAAGCTCGCTTTAATCTAGAGCATTGTCAGGCCCTATCAGAGTCCTGTATCCAGGAATTGCTTGCCTTAGGCGTTGCTCATTCGGATATACAACTGGTAACCGTTCCTGGTGCACTTGAGATCCCATTTGCGCTTGCACAGCTTACCAAAACTGAAGAGTTTGATGCTTTGATTGCTTTGGGTGCTGTGATTCGTGGGGAAACCTATCATTTTGAGTTAGTTTCGAACGAGTCTGCTAGCGGTATTACACGGATCAGCCTTGATGCTGGTGTACCGATTGCCAATGGCATTCTTACCTGCGATACCGATGCGCAAGCGACTGCTCGGGTAGACGAAAAAGGCCGGGATTGTGCTAGAGCTGCCGTTGAAATGGCAAACCTTGCACTAGCGCTCACTCCCGATATTGATATTCAGTCGGAGTAATAGCTTGAGTCATAAAACTATCGCGACTGGGGCTCATATGCGCTCACTTACGCCGCGTCGTCGTGCTCGCGAATATGCACTTCAGGGCGTCTATCAGTGCTTGGTTCTTAAAACTGCCGGGGAACTAACTGACCTACCATTGGCTATTAGCGCAATTACTAAACAATTAAGCGAGGATCCTGCTTTTCAGAAATGCCAACAGGATCTATTTAGAAGTATCTTTCAAGGGGTCATTAACCGCAATCAAGAACTCGATGCCCTGATTACCCCAGAGCTCGATCGACCGATTGCTGAACTTTCACCCGTAGAGCATGCCGCCCTCTTAATTGGTGCCTATGAGCTTGCGGCTGACCTATCAGTTCCTTATAAAGTTGCCATCAACGAGGCGGTAGAACTTACCAAAACTTTTGGGGGGACAGATGGCCACAAATACGTCAATGGCGTACTTGACCAGCTTGCCCAAAAACTACGGTACGCTGAAACGAATAACTGAACTAAACGTTGTTATTAAAGCGACGGGCGATACTGCGCAACTCTTCGCGCTCAGAAAACACTTTACCAGTATATGTATTGATCCCACTAGCTGCATTGGGTGCCCCAAGATAGTGCTTAAGACCCGCCTCTAATGATCCAGCCTTTGCAATGCACGCTTTTAGAATTAGTGCGCCCACCCGAATATTTGCCTCGGGTATGAATGCTGCTAATGGGCCCCCATAGGGCTCAAATTTCTCTTGATGGACATGAGTACGAACTTGCATAAGCCCTTGGGCTCCGGCCCGACTTTCTGCTCGTGGATTAAAGTTAGATTCGATAGCCATTACCGCCAAGATCAAAGTGGGATCCAGATTAACCTCTTTACCAACTGTAATCGCTTGGGCAACATAATGCGCAGTGTCTTCTGGTGATAAACCAAACTTCTTGGTCAAATGAGATGTAACTGCCTTACGCTCGGCCTCGGTTCGTAAGATACCGCGATCGATGGCCGAATGATCGATTAAGTGAGACGGTATTAAAGCTGCTTGGCTAGCAATCGAAGGAATATCACGCCCCGTTGAGCTCCAAAGTTTTAGTTGACCGGCAGATTCATCAGCGGTCAGTATTTCAGCGCTATCGGTTCCTAAAATTAAAGCTCGCGCCTCTGCTGGCACCAAATAATGAGCTAGATCAAACAATCCTGCGCCGGTCTTCGGCCCAATTAGCCAAACTGCCAAAATGGCAGCAACCATCAAGACAACCAAGGATTGCCCCCAACGTGACAATACAGAGAGGACCTCAATCCTATGCAACTCTAGAGCGTTTAGCTTTTTAATCAAAGATAGGTTCATGGTGATGGTCGCCCGCTTTATAAAAGAGAATTACTGAGATCTTTCGTTATATTGCGTTGCAACATTTATTAAACATGAGGCATCTTAGGTAGCCCTATATAACCTGTCAAGCATAAAGATATCTTCTTTAATTACTTTTTTATTCAGTAATCGGTTAAAACCCTAATATGATGCACTGCTTTAAATTAAATAGTTATTAACTTCAATATCTTACGAAGGTTAGTCAGCACTTATTCCTCATCATGAAAAACACCCTATTGCTAGAATTATTTTCATCATTTGAAAGAAAAAGTGTCCATTTAAAACTACGGGTAGGATGTAAATCCTATTTAACCTACTACTAATAGTGGTCTACAAACTTTTATTGGCTCCAGAGTTAACTAAGAAATTTTCGGATCGATTAAGCAAACCGAGTTCACTGATTTCAAATACTTAAGCTAGAAAAGTGTTCGCTACCCAAGAAAGGCTAGGTATTACACTAGAAAACTTATCTGTCACCACTCAAAGAGACTACGAAGCCATGAATGCCCCAGAATCCCTTGCCAATATCCCGAAACTTCTAAAAAATCCTTCCCTATTTAGGGAAGATGCCCTGATCAATGGCCAATGGATTAAAGCGTCAGCTAATCAACGCTTCCTGGTTCGCAATCCTGCTACGGGCCAGCGCTTGGCATTAGTTGCCAATCTAAACACCGCCGATGCTCATGAGGCTATTCAAGCGGCTGAGATTGCCCTATCTGCATGGCGGGGCAGAATCGCTAAAGAACGTGCGGGGATTATGCGTCAATGGTTTGAGCTCATTCTGGCTAACGCCGATGATTTAGCAATCCTCATGACCTTAGAGCAAGGTAAGCCTTTGGCAGAGGCCAAAGGCGAAGTGATGTACGGAGCCTCCTTTGTGGAGTGGTTTGCCGAAGAGGCTAAACGCGTCATGGGAGCAATCCCCTCCAGCACCTGGGGCGATAAACGAACCATCGTCCTAAAACAAGCTATTGGAGTTTGTGTTGCCATTACCCCTTGGAACTTTCCAATTGCCATGATCACGCGCAAAATTGCTCCAGCCATGGCAGCCGGCTGCACCATAGTCATTAAACCGGCTGAGCAAACCCCCTTATCTGCCCTGGCAATTGCCTATCTAGCTCAAGAAGCAGGAGTCCCAGATGGGGTCATTAATATTGTGACCGCAGACTCAGAACAATCTATTGTAATTGGCAAGGTGCTGTGCGAGTCCCCAATTGTGCGCCACCTATCATTTACCGGATCAACCGAGGTCGGTCGCATCCTAATGGCTCAATCTTCGCCCACGATCAAAAAGCTTGCTCTTGAGTTGGGCGGTCATGCGCCCTTTATCGTGTTTGATGATGCCGATATTGATGCGGCGGTAGCCGGTGCAATGGTCTCCAAATATCGCAATGCAGGCCAAACCTGTGTGTGTGCCAACCGTTTCTATGTGCATACAAAAGTTCATGATATTTTTGTGGAGAAGCTAGCAGCCGCTACGAAGTCCATCAAGATTGGTAACGGCCTTGATCAAGGCGTTTCGCAAGGTCCTTTAATTGATCAGCAAGCCATTGAAAAGGTTGAGCGCCATGTGGCGGATGCCATTAGCAAGGGAGCTCGCTTGGTCATTGGTGGTAAGCGCTCCAGCCTTGGAGGGACTTACTATGAGCCCACCGTGCTTGCAGGCGTGAATAGCTCGATGCTCATCACCACTGAAGAAACGTTTGGACCGGTAGCGCCAGTGATTCCCTTTGACAATGACGAGGATGTCGTGAAACTGGCGAATAGCAGTCAATTTGGTTTGGCATCTTACTTCTACAGTAGAGATATTGGTCGCATTTGGAAGATTGCTGAGGCCCTTGAATTTGGCATGGTGGGAGTCAATACCGGCCTAATCTCCAACGAAGTTGCCCCATTTGGCGGCGTCAAACAATCAGGCTTAGGTCGCGAGGGTAGCTCTTGGGGTATGGATGAATATCTAGAGATGAAATACGTTTGTATTGGGCTCTAAGAAAACGTTCTTGGGACATTCTACTTCTTGCGATACAGTAAATCCCAAACCCCATGACCTAATTTGAGACCACGGTTCTCGAACTTGGTAGTGGGGCGATAAGCAGGCCTCTCGACATAGCCAGGATGTAGCTTGGCTAAATGATCGTAGCTAAACACTATTCCACCAATCTCTTGATCGGTATTACTTAGATCAATTGCCCTAAGGAGCGTAGATTGCTTTGAACAATTTTCAAGATCGGGGTGCTGATTCAAGACGAGAAGCATTTGCTCAGCATAGTGCTGCCAATCGGTTGCTAGGTGAATATATCCACCTATTTTAAGACGAGACACCAAAAGAGTTAGGAAGTCCTTTTGGATCAATCGACGCTTGTGATGGCGCATTTTATGCCAAGGATCTGGGAAAAATATATGCACGCCATCCAAAGAGTCTTTAGTAATCATGTGCTCTAAGACCTCAACAGCGTCGTGCTGTATCAGCCGAAGATTGCTTAATTGCAACTCACCAATTTTCTTCAGTAATGCGCCTACGCCAGGTTCGTGTACCTCAATGCCTAGAAATAGGTCTCGTGGGCAAATCTGTGCAATATGGGCAGTGGATTCGCCCATACCAAAGCCAATTTCAAGAATTTTCTGAGGAGAGCTGTGTTGATCGGGGTTTTGCTCAAAAACGCCCCAATCCAATGAGGCGTGCTTGAAAGGCATTAAAAACTGTGGGGCTAGCTCATTCATTGCCCTTGATTGAGCATTGGTAGTTCTTCCAGCCCGCCGAACAAAAGAGCGGATTCTTCTTAATAGGAATTGAGATTCGTCCAAATCAATATCTCGACTTGATATGAGCTTCTAGCTAATTCGGCAAATCCCAACTGGTCGAGCGATAGGCAAAAATTACCTCAACCAGTATTAGCGCGAGAGAAATAACAAAGGATACTAAGCCAGCCACAAAGGTAATCACTACGTAACCTACCTCTACAATACGTGCAGCGCCTGTTTGTAGAAAAAATAGCTCTAGTACGGTTAAGGAGATTAAAACTCCCGCAAGTACATCAAAAAAAATAGCAAGGGTACATAAGCGCCCACGCGTTTTGAACTCAATAATTTCTTTTTCGTAATGAAGTTGTAATTTATCGCTTATCTCATGGTTGCCAAATAACTCATTCTGAATGAAACGCATACGATCCACATTGCGAGCTAAACGAGCAGTAATTGCGGTAACCAGGGTAGCCACTGCTGTCAATAGAAAGACTGGGGCCAATGCGAGCTGAATATTAGCCTGAATTGCATCAATCGTTAAGTTCATAGTATTTGTTCTGAATGTTGTGACTAATTAGACCAAGCGACTAGGCCAGTATAGGAAGTAAATAAGACAATGGCACCAAAAATGATGCGATACCAAGCAAATGGAATAAGATTATGATGTGCGACATAATGAATTAGCCAGCGAACGCATATAAATGCTGATATAAAGGCAGCGATAAAGCCCACTAGCAATGCGGGCGCAAAGTCTCCAAATCCTATCGTATGACTTGAGTTCGCTATTTTCAATAATTCATAGGCAGTTGCTCCACCAATAATGGGTATTGCTAGAAAGAATGAAAACTCGGTTGCTACGGCCCGAGGCAGACCAAATAACATGCCGCCAATAATCGTTGCACCCGAGCGCGATGTCCCCGGAATCAATGCAGCGCATTGAGCCAATCCAATCTTAATAGCATCTAAAGGGGTAAGCTCATCAACGCTGTTGATCATTTTCACATTACTAGATCGGGTTTGCCGATACTCAGCCCAAAAAATAATGAATGCTCCTACGATAAAAGCGCTGGCTACTGGTACCGGAGAAAATAAATATGCCTTAATGTATTTACCAAAAAGAAGCCCCAAGCCCATTGCTGGAATACAAGCGATGACCACATGAAGTACAAATTTTTGAGATTGTTTACTAGTCCATAAGGTACTCGTCACCCTTATAAGACGCTGACGATACTCCCAACACACCGCCAAAATAGCTCCGAACTGAATAATAATTTCAAAGGCTTTGCCACGTTCATCATTGAAGTTTAATAGGTCACCCACCAAAATTAAATGCCCAGTACTCGAAATAGGTAAAAATTCAGTGAGGCCCTCAACCACCCCTAAAATGAGGGCTTTAAATAAAAGTAATAGATCCATAAGTATCAATACTAAAGCCTTCGTTAGCCAAACCGATTAATAAACCATTTTGGGCTTAAACTTCAAATCATGTTCATCAATAGGCCTTTTATATCAACTTCTTTTTTGCTTCTTGCATTGGGCTTGATCCCTTATTCCCTTAGCTATAGCCAAAGTCAGGGCTCAACCAACTTAATGGGCTCGCAGGGCTCCGTATCCGTAACACCCGCTAATAACACTATTCTTCCAAAAATGCTGAGTCCTCAGGACTTAACTAAGTTAGAACTGCCTCCCCAATTTGCAATCCCCGCATTACCTAGTGGCTCTAATTTAGTAGATGGTAAAAGCGATGGTCTCAACGATCGTCGTGTCATGGATTTAATAGGGCTTTATCAAGAAGCTGCTTTTAATGACCCCGTGATCAATAGCGCCCGCTTTAATCTTACCGCCCGCAAAGAATTATTTTGGCAAGGCTTATCGGTACTCTTACCGCAAGTAACTGCTAATCCAACCGGAACCCGTTTTTTTCAACACGGTGAGGGTACTAACCGCATTTTTGATCAAAAGAGCTACACCGTAACCTTGACTCAACCTCTCTTTAATTTGGCGGGCGTACAAATCTACAAACAAGGTGATCTAAATAGCAAAATTTCTGATTTACAGTTTTTACAAGCCCAGCAGGATTTAGTCATTAGGGTATCCCAAGCATATTTTGATGTTCTAACCGCTCAAGATAATGTTGAGATATTTAGAAATAAGAAGGGACTCATCAAAGAGCAACTAGACGCTGCAAAGGCTAAGTTTGAGATTGGTTCAGCGACTATTGTGGACGCTAATGATGCGCAAGCACGCTTTGATGTTGCCAACGCTCAAGAGATTGCTGCGCATGCGGAACTTGTTGTGAAACGCGGTGTTCTTGAACAGCTGATTGGTCATCCAGTAAAAAAAATTAAACCAATGGCAAAAGATATATCGATTGCAGGAGTGGTGACAGATCCTAGAGCTAAGAGCAAAGATGGAAAAGGCATACCTATTGCAGACAGTGTTAGCCCTAAGCTACCGCCGGGTCAGGCGCTGGAGGATTGGATTACACAATCTGAAAATGCTAGCTATAACGTTCTCGTCGGTCAACTTGGAGTTCAGTTGGCAGAGAGCGCCTATAAATCCTCATTAACAGCAAACTACCCCAGCGTTAATTTTGTAGGAACAACTGGCTTTAATCAATCCAATGGGTCAGCTCTAAATTTTAATCCTTCGACTACTCAAAATATCTATAACAATACGATTGCTCTACAAATGACCCTGCCGATTATTTCGGGTGGGTACAACATGTCTGTAATACGCCAAAATGCTGCTCTAGCGGATAAAGCAAAGTCAGACTATGACAATCTCAGAAGAACGGCTGCTCAAGCCACTAGGCAAGCATTCACTGGATTTTATGGTGGCCTGGCCACAGTCAAGGCTCTGGAGGCTGCAGAGAAATCCTCAGCCTCTGCGGTAGAGTCCAGCAAGCTAGGTTATCGAGTTGGCACTCTAATCAATATTGATGTCCTTATTGCTTTAGATACCTTGTTTACTACAAGAGCATCGCTATATAAGGCTCGCTATGACACGATCATGAATGCGCTTAAATTAAAAGCTCAAGCAGCTAGTCTTTCTGACGAGGATCTAAAGGCTGTTAATGCTTTATTGCGCTGATTCCTAAATTTTTTGTTCTCTAAAGAACTGCTCCAAAATCAGTGCGGCCGCATGAGAATCTAGCGATTCCTGATATTGAAAATCGCCCTCTAAAACTACCGAGGAGTAGCGCTCGTCGACAAAATAAACTGGCTTAGAGTAACGCCCTACCATTTGCTGACCAAAGCGCCGGGCTTTTTGGGTCATTGCATGTTCAGCCCCATCTGGATGCAAAGGCAAGCCTACAACAACGACGCTTGGATTCCATTGCAGAATTAATTGCTCAACGGACTTAAAACGAAACTCCTCGCTAGAGTTATTGATTTGATTTAAAGCTTCTGATGACTTTGTTAATGAGTTTCCAACAGCCACACCAATTCGCTTGGTACCATAATCAAAGGCCAATACTGTGATTAAGTTATTTATGTTGAGTGGCTCATGCATGACCCGCTTCTCCTGAAAGGCTTGATAGATCAAACCCAAGATTTTTTATTGCTCGCCGATATCGCTCGGTGTATGGGGTATCAAAAATAATATTACTCATCTCGGCACTTGATAGTGGAACATTCATCCAACCATTTAGCGCCATCTCTTCTTCAAGCTGACCTGCGCCCCAGCCAGAGTATCCCAAAGTCATCATAAATTTTTGGGGGCCATTTCCGCTAGCAACAGCCTCGAGCACATCTTTTGATGTGGTCATCGTTAAGCCATCCGCAATGACAAGCGATGAAGAGTACTTATCCAAAGAGTTTGTTTGATGCAGTACAAAACCGCGCTCCACCTGAACTGGGCCGCCATAGTAGACCGGTTGATCTAAAAGAGGGGCTATTTCTAATTTAAGTTCAATCTTTTCAAACAAAGTAGCAAGAACAAGCTCTGTGGGTCTGTTGACTACCAAACCCATTGCACCCTTATCCGTATGCTCGAGCAGATAGATGACCGATCCTGCAAAATTATCATCGAGCATCCCCGGCATTGCTAACAGTAATTGATTAGCAAAATTGCTAGTGGCTGATAAATGGGATGGCAAATGTGACCGTGTGCTCATTACCCATTCTACCAAGCAAGGGTTTTCTCTAAAAGCTAAATTTTTCCAGTCAACTTATAAGCAACAATACCAATATATTCATGCAAAAGTCTGTTCCAAAGAAATGCTCCTTCGGTCAAATCAAACTCTCTCCATTGCAAGGTATGCGCAGTTTGATAGTCTACGGGTACTGGAATAATCTGAATACCTTGTTTCTCAAAGATTTTGACCGAGCGGGGCATATGCGTAGCGGAAGTAACCAATAACCAAAGCCCTGTTTTAATGAATGGGTTGCCGACCCCCAACTGATCAATCATTTTCTTGGAATAAACCGCGTTCTCATACGTATTGCGCGATTGATTCTCATAATACGCAGTGCTCTGTGTAATCTCCGCTAGGCCTTGTTCGGCGATCAGCTGCTTAAAAGCATCTGCCTCAGACATCCCTCGCGGAGTCACTCTTCCGGAAAATCCAGAAAAGAAGAAGGGTAAATTGGGGTAACGTCGAATCAGCTCCAGACCCTTGGTAACCCTTTCAGCAGCCGAATAGATAGACACCTCTCCCCGATCAATAGCAATATCCTCCCCACGGATGGCTCCACCCAAAATAATGATGCCCGCAATCTGTTCACCAGGCATCTTATTGATATCTACTTTTTCAATGGAATTCTCCAGAATACGGGCTAAAGATTGGGGTATGGGGGCATAGCCCACCAATATGAAACCAATCACAGAAAACCACAAGAAAAGCTTAGTGGCTATTGGCTTTCTCAATATCAAAAAGAATAAGGCTAATCCAGAGATCAGAAACAATAAATTGAGGGGTTCAATCAAAAACTGAACGATTTTTGAACTAATGAAAAATATCTGCTCCATAGACCATCATCATAATCAAACTAAGATTAAAGGCTAAGATAGAGCCTATGAATCAAGCACTTGTTTGGCTACGCCGTGATTTGCGTCTACATGACCATGCAGCGCTGCATCACGCCCTTCGTACTTATCAAAAGGTATGGCTATGCTTTATCTTTGATACTAATATCCTGGAACCGCTCTTGAAAAAGGGTCTTGGTTTTGACCGACGCGTTGATTTTTTGTGGCAAAGCGCTCATAAATTGAATCAAAATCTTCGATCCCAAGAGGGCGGCCTACTTGTCCGTCATGGGGATCCCAAAGAGCTCATACCCAAACTGGCCGAGCAACTTCAAGTGGATTGCGTACTCTCTAATCATGATTATGAGCCATCTGCTATCCAACGGGATCAATCTGTTGCCACCATACTGGCTAAGAAAAATATTCAGTTTGAGCACTTCAAGGATCAGGTTATCTTTGAAAAGACTGAGGTATTAACCAACTCTCAAACGGTATTTTCAGTATTTACACCCTATAAAAATGCATGGCTAAAAAGATTAACGCCTGCTGATGTAGAGCCCTATTCTTGCGAACCAGGCTCTAAAGGCTTGATTGGAAACGTTGCACCGATTCCCAAAATACTTGATCAGGCATTACCCACCCTAGAGTCTATGGGATTTAAACCTACTGGTATTGAGTCCTACCTACCACCAGGCCCCCAAGGAGCAGAGTTATTTCTAAATGATTTTTTAAAGCGTATCGATCAATACAATATCGGTAGGGACTTTCCTGCGATCAAAGGTGTGAGCTATTTATCCACCTATCTACGTTTTGGTAATGTTTCCATTCGAGGATTAGTTCGCGAGGCTCACCGCAGAATGCTAGCGGGCAGTCTTGGGGCAAGTATTTGGCTAAGCGAATTAATTTGGCGAGATTTCTATTTCATGATCTTGGCAAACCATCCCCGTATTGCGAGCGGGGAGTCCTTTAAAACCGATTACGACAAAATCGAATGGGAGAAAGGGGCTAAGGCTCAGAAGCTCTTTAAAGTATGGTGTGATGGTCAAACCGGCTATCCGCTGGTTGATGCAGCGATACATCAACTCAACCAAAGCGGCTATATGCATAATCGACTGCGCATGGTAGTGGCCAGTTTTTTGTGCAAAGATCTTGGGATCGATTGGCGCTGGGGTGAACAATACTTTGCAGACCATCTCAATGATTTTGAGTTCGCATCGAATAATGGTGGTTGGCAATGGGCCTCCTCCTCGGGTTGCGATGCACAGCCCTACTTTCGGATCTTTAATCCCACCACTCAATCCGAACGCTTTGATAGCGATGGCAAGTTCATTAGACGGTATATTCCAGCCTTGGAAAAGCTCTCAAATAAGTCAATTCATGCCCCTTGGATGGCAGGCCAACTAGAACTTCAAGCTGCTGGCATTGTTCTAGGCAAAGATTATCCTTTGCCGGTTATTGATCATGATGAAGCTCGCAAAGCCACATTAATTCGGTATAACGTAGTCAAAAAGGTCGCCTGAATATGTCCCGCGTGTTTGCAATTGGCGATATCCAAGGATGCCTGAGCTCCCTGAATCAGCTTATTAAAAAATTACCACGTAATGCCAAAATTATTTGCTTAGGTGATCTCATTAATCGTGGCCCAGACTCTTTAGGGAGCCTGCGCCGACTTAAATATCTTCAAGAAACTGGTGTAGCGGAATGCATTTTGGGTAATCATGATCTTAATCTTCTGGCTTGTGATGCTGGTCTACGTGAACCCAAGCCCCTAGATACGATTGATGATATTTTGCGAGCCCCCGATCGTAAAGAGTTAATTGATTGGTTGCGTCACCGACCCATGGCTTTGAGTAATGGTAAGGTACTGCTTGTGCATGCAGGAGCACTTCCCCAATGGAGTGTAAAACGCACTCTAGAACTTGCTGCTGAAGTCGAACAAGCGCTTCGCCAAAAGACATATAAACAGTTCTTGTCGCAAATGTATGGCAATACGCCAAATTACTGGGATCCAAAACTGAAAGGAGTCGATCGATTACGTCTCATTACAAATACCCTCACCCGAATTCGATTTTGTACGCCAGAAGGTGAGATGGAGTTCAAGAGTAAAGAAGGTTTAGAAAATGGTCCCGCTGGATATATTCCATGGTTTGAGACGCCAGGACGTAAAACACAGGAAATTCCTATTGTGTTTGGACACTGGTCGACCTTGGGCCTACTAAATCGTCATCATGTCGTAGGAATTGATACAGGCTGTGTTTGGGGCGGTACATTAACTGCGATCGATTTAGACCATTTGGTCAGTGCCAATCAATCACTAGAGTCAATTGATCAAACCTTGAAGATTAAAATTCAGAGTGTTGCAGGCTACGATCACCCAATGCGAATGTAATACTTTCGTAATAATTATCTTAGCTGCGCAAAGGATTTCTTGGCAGCGGTAATAATTTCATCAACAATTTTATTGTCGTGTGCTATCGAAGTAAAACCTGCCTCATAGGCAGATGGCGCAAGGTACACACCAGCATCCAACATCGCGTGGAAAAACCGCTTGAAGGACTCAATATTCGTTTTGGTAACCTCCCCATAAGAGGTGGGTACTTTGTCAGAGAAATAAAAACCAAACATCCCACCAACACTATCGACCGAGAACGGTATGTTTGCCAAATCTGCTTCGCGCTTTAAACCACTCATCAGTTTTTGGGTTTGCTCACTAAGGCACTCAAAAAATCCTGCTCTAGAAATAATCTCCAGGGTCTTTGCTCCTGCAGCAACCGCTACCGGATTGCCTGAAAGAGTACCAGCCTGATAAACATTACCCAAGGGTGCAAGCTTGCTCATGATCTCGCGCCTACCACCAAAGGCAGCCATCGGCATTCCACCGCCCATCACCTTCCCAAGGCAAGTTAAATCTGGCTTGATACTATGCAATGATTGTGTGCCGCCCAAAGCCACCCGAAATCCAGTCATTACCTCATCGTAAATTAAGACCGCACCATGTTTTTCAGTAAGGCCACGAAGGGCTTTGACAAACTCCGGCGTGGCACGAATCAAGTTCATATTACCGGCAATCGGCTCCACTATGAGTGCAGCCACTTTATCACCATGTCTTTTAAATGCCTCTTCTAATGCATCAACATCGTTATACGGCAGCACTAAGGTATGCTTTACTAAATCTTGGGGAACGCCTCCAGATGAAGGGGCATTCTGAGTAGAGTCTGCAAAGGTTAAAAGTCCAGATCCCGCCTTCACCAATAAGCTATCGGCATGTCCGTGGTAGCAACCCTCAAACTTAATAATCAGGTCACGATTGGTGTAGCCTCGAGCTAAGCGGAGTGCGCTCATCGTCGCCTCAGTCCCACTGGAGACCATGCGGATCTGTTCAATGTTAGGCATCAACTCACAAATCCGTTCTGCTAAATCAATTTCACCAGCGGTGGGCGCTCCATAACTAAAACTTTGGGTTGCTGCCTTTTGAACCACTTCAACGACTTCAGGGTTCGCATGACCAACAATCATGGGTCCCCACGACATGATCAGATCAATATAGCGTTTACCATCGGCATCCCAAAAATGAGGGCCCAGAGCCCGCGCTACAAATCGGGGGATACCACCGACTTGACGAAAAGCCCGAACCGGAGAGTTCACCCCTCCAGGGATTGTCATTTGGGCGCGATTAAATAGTTGCTCGTTTTGACTCATGGTATTTGAATAAAATAATTTTTGGGGTCTACGCGTTAAATAACCGACATCTCGAAATCGTCTTTGCGAGCTCCGCATTCTGGACAGGACCAGTTCATAGGAACATCTTTCCAAAGAGTGCCTGGTGCAATTCCATCATCTGGACAACCCTTGGATTCGTCATAGATCCAACCGCAAATTAAACACATATAGGTCTTAAATTCCATCACACTTTTTTCTTTCTTTTAAAGATTTCTATTCTAAAGCCAAGCCCAACTAATCTCTTTTCCGAATATCAAACTTAAACAAGCGACACTCTAAGGGGCCATTAAATAAAGGGGTGCGCTTGGATTCTTTCATCCGTAAGTGCCCTGGTAAACCCATGTCGGCTGTCAAAGCATAAATCTGCCAACCGCTAAAATAATCTTTTAATTGCTTACTAAATTGATCTAAAAATGCTGCAAATTGTGGATCAATGGGCTCCTTCACCAAGGGCTCACGACTAGAACGCCGCTTTTGCATATAGGATTTATCCTCATCCCCCAATGGATATATTATGTCTTGATCTCCGCCTTTAAAACTCAAGCGCTCTCCATAAGGGGGATTAAATACCATCACACCACCTTGGTCTGAAGCAGGTTTCACTGCAATAGCATCGACCTGTCGAACAACTGGAAGCCCGGGCAAATAAGCGCGTTGCCAATTAGCCTTACAAATCGTAATCATCTTTTCATTAATATCGCTACCACTAATTGCAATCGGTCGATCTGCAAAGTTTGCTATCTCTTTTTTTGAGACATCACAAAGACCAGCCCAGTTCTTTTTCTCGAAAGAGGTATTAAATGGCTTTAGCCGAGTGAAGCCAAATCCAGAAATTTCTACTGCTTGCTTCCAGGCGCTAGTCTTTGTTGAGGCAGATAGATTCTTTTCCTTAAATAAATGTGCACGTATTGCACCTGGCGGAATATGCAAAGCCGTTTGTGCAGCCTCGATCAAAAAAGTACCACTGCCGCACATGGGATCATATAAAGCTTGATTACTTTGCCAAGGGGTAAGTGCCAAAATCCCTGCAGCTAGATTCTCCTTTAATGGCGCATCTCCTTTCTCCTCGCGCCAACCTCTTTTAAACAAAGGCTCACCTGATGTATCCAAATAGATAGTAGCTTGATTAATGGTTAAATGGGCTTGCACACGCACATCGGGATTGGCTGTATCGATATTGGGGCGCTTACCCGTTTGCTCCCGCAAACGATCAACGATGGCATCTTTAATACGAAGAGTAGCAAAATTCAAACTCTTTAAGGGTGAACGTTGCGCAGTCAGATCTACTCGAAGTGTTTGATGAGAGCTAAACCAATCCTCCCAGCCAATTGATTTCGCCAAACGAAACAAATCATCTTCACTCTTATAGGGGCCGTCAGCCATTTTCAGTAAAACGCGGCTAGCAATACGAGAATGTAGATTGATTGCCATCGCAACTGCCAAGGGGCCATTGACACCAATACCACCCGTCATATTGGCAGGGGTAGGATCAATTTGCGTTATCCCAAGCGCTTTTATCTCAGGTCGTTTTATAAGGCCCTCCAATTCGCTCGCCAATACACCCTCAAGCCCACCTGGGCAGACAATAAAAAAACGCATGGTCAATGGAGCTTCGTGGTTGGATAAAGTCAATTGGGCTTCATCACCACAAGGGCTGTAATGATCAGCATTAACAACACGGGCACCTCATTAAACCAGCGGTACCATACATGTGATTTCGTATTGGTTTTTTCTACAAAGTTCTTTAGTAATTTCTTGCATTGCAAATGATAAGCGATGATTATTAGTACTAAGAGAGCTTTTATATGCATCCAAATAGAGCCTCTACCCACGCCGTAATAAAGCCACAATATCAAGCCTAAAGCAACGGCGGGCATCATCAAGATAGTCATAAAGCGATATAGGCGCTGCGCCATTCCTAAGAGACGTGAATACGCCTCAGTGTTGGTCTCTTGAGCAAGATTTACAAAAATACGCGGCAGATAAAATAAGCCGGCAAACCAAGAGGCAATTAAAACGATATGAAGGGTCTTAGCCCAAAGGTATCCGTCAAACATAATCTGTCTTTATATCAGCGCTTTATTGACGAACTTCACCGTGACCCATCACAACATACTTCAAGGATGTAAGGCCCTCAAGACCAACGGGGCCTCGCGCATGGAGTTTGTCATTCGAAATCCCAATCTCAGCTCCAAGGCCATACTCAAAGCCGTCAGCAAAACGGGTGCTGGTATTAACCATCACACTCGCACTATCGACCTCTCGTAAGAATCGATCAGCATGAGCCTGATTTTGGGTAATGATGGCGTCTGTATGCTTGCTACCATAATGCTCAATGTGCTCCATCGCCTCATCTAAATCCCCTACCATCTTAATCGATAAGATGGGTGCCAAATACTCCGTGTGCCAATCCTCTTCGCTTGCGTCAACCAAATGAATAAAACCACTACTCTCAAGTACCTTGCGGGTTTTAGAATCAACCCGCAACTCAACGCCTTTATCTTGATAGATCTTGCAAAGAGGTGGCAACACATCCTGAGCGATCTTCGTATTGACTAATAGGGTTTCCATCGCATTACATGGCGCATAACGTTGCGTTTTAGCGTTATCACATACCCGTATTGCCAAATTAAGATCAGCGCCTTCATCGATATACGTATGGCAAATTCCATCAAGGTGCTTGATCATGGGCACTCGACCATCCGCCATTAAACGAGCAATCAAACTCTTACCGCCACGGGGAACAATGACATCAATGTATTCGGTCATGGTAATCATCTTGCCAACAGCAGCTCGATCGGTTGTTTGTACCACCTGAACAGCTTCTGCGGGAAGTTGTGCCGCAGCCAATCCTTCTTGAATCAAACCCGCTAAGTAGGTATTTGAATCAATTGCTTCTGATCCGCCTCGCAAAATCACCGCATTTCCTGACTTTAAACAAAGTGCGGCGGCATCGATAGTCACATTAGGTCTTGATTCATAAATGATACCAATGACTCCTAAAGGTACGCGCATCTGCGCGATCAAGATACCTGAGGCTTGTTTCTTAAAAGTGCCAATATGTCCGACAGGGTCTCCAAGACTCACGATCTGCTCCAAGCCCAGTGCCATGGTCTCGATAGATTTCTCGGTCATAGTCAACCGATCAACAAAGGCCGCATCATTGCCATGGGTCTTGGCACGCTTTACATCGAGCGCATTAGCCGCCAATATTTTGGCAACATCCCGACGAACAGCTGTTGCAATATTCAGTAATGCCCGATTCTTTTGCTCACTACCGGCCTTAGCCATTGCCCGCGATGCGGCTCTCGCTTGCTGACCAATAGCCAGCATCATTTGCTCAATCGTGGATTGGTTTTGTGCTTCCATAGACCATACTCTAACGCAATAGACCGCCAATTACGCGAAGGCCATCCCAGGGATTAGTAGGCATCTCACGAACCATCAGACCTTTTGCTTGTTTATCAAGGTTTGCGGCCAGAATCATGGCTTGCTTGAGTTTTTTAGGGGCAATCCGTTTTAATGCGGCTGGGTACAACTTCTCGCGCCTTCCCCAAATACGATAGTTACGTAATAAATTCGGTAATACCTCGCCAGCGATTAATGCAGACTGGACTCTATTGAGGGTTCGTAATTCATCACTGACGCTCCATAAAATTAATGGCAGAGGCTCGCCCTCGCCCTGAAGCCCATCAAGCATTCGGTTTAAGCGCGCCGCATCCCCTGAGAGTATTGACTCGGTTAACTCAAAAATGTCATAACGCGCCACCTTCAGAACGGCAGAACGAATCTGCTCCTCGCTCAATCTACCAGCCGGATAAAGCAGGGCTAATTTCTGGATTTCTTGATGCGCTGCAATTAAATTACCTTCAACCTGATCAGCCATAAATTGGAGTGAACGTTGCCCACTTTCGCCTGTCTCGACTTCCTGAGATTGTTTTTTCAGACGAGCTGCAATCCAATTTGGAAGAGTAATACGATCAATTAAATCAATTTGCACAGCCATACCGGCATCTTCTAATACAGTAAACCAAGCTGAACTCTTGGTCTTCGCATCTAAACGGGGCAAAATAATACAAACAATTACATCAATTTGATTGCTTGATAAATCAATTTTCTCTGCAAACTGTTTTAGAGATTCAGCGCCTTCTCGACCAGGCTTACCAGTAGGCATACGCAGCTCTAAAAAACGCTTATCCCCAAATAAGGGCATAGTTTTCCCAGCATTGATTAGGGCGGCCCAGTCAAAATAGCGATCCTGAATAAGTACCTCACGCTCTGTAAAGCCACCCGTTCTAGCAAGCGCGCGCAAGGCATCGATTGCCTCTAGCATTAATAAAGGCTCATCACCACTAAAGATGTAAAGAGGCTTAAAACTTTGCAGATCTTTTGCAAGACTAGCCAAATGCATATGAAATGCGTCGCTTTTGATCATGCCACTTTCCTAGGGTAAATAGTGAGCTATCTTGCTACCCGGCCAAGCGTTGCAACTCGCCGCAATATTTGCAAAGCAAGATCTGCACGCATACTCTCTAAGAACTGCTGTTGCTGTGCATCCGATGCTAAAACGGTTGCGGTCGTGAAATCTAAATCGCGAGTGACATAAATATCAGATTCCGGAATAACTTCGGTACCAAGATTATCAAAAACTCTGAAAATCACACGATTATTAAGACGATAAGCGGAGATCTGACCAGTGGAAGTGTAGGTCAAGATCTGCCTTGTACTCTCTTCGCTCACAATCTCTAAAATCAGATCGGCATCTTTGCCATTACTTACTACTTTTGCATTTGAGCCAGTGACAATGATTCGCTCGAGGTCATAATGTAACTGGGGCGAAGGACGACCCGAAATTAGAATCGCTTTATAGGGGATGCTCACCGAACCTCGTAACTTAAATCCACACGCTGAAAGCGAGCTCAAGGATAAAAGACTTAAACCACTCAAGCCTTTTAGGATAGATCGGCGTGCGGGGATAAATAGTTTGACCATATCGCTATCCTACGACATTCACAAGTCTGCCAGGCACCACAATGACTTTCTTAGGAGGTGCTCCATTTAAAACTCGTATGACCGCCTCAGACTGAAGGGCCATAGCCTCAATTGCCTCTTTGGTCGCGTCGACAGGTACTTTCAACTGGCCTCGATGCTTGCCATTGACTTGCAATACCAGCTCAATCTCACTTTGCACCAGAGCAGATTCATCAACCGTGGGCCATGGAGTATCTAATAGAGATCCAAACTGTTTTATAAAGCCTAGTTCCCGCCAAAGCACATACGTGCAATGGGGCACTACGGGATAGAGAATACGTAACAAAATACTTAGAGACTCCGATAGAACAGCTGGACTAATTTGTTGTGATGCGCCATCTAACTTAATGGGCTCTAAAACATTTAACATCTTCATCGCTGCGGATACGACCGTATTGTATTGACGACGTTGATAGTCAAAATTAGCCTGCTTGAGAATAGTATGCACCTCAAAGCGCAGATCCTTCTCGGTTGCATTTAGTTCACCAGTAATTACTGTTTGGACATTGTGAAGTACCTGGGCCTGGAAGCTGGCATACACCCACAGCCGCCTTAAAAACCGTGAGGCGCCCTCAACCCCAGCACCGGACCACTCGAGCTGTTGCTCAGGGGGAGCGGCAAACATCGTAAATAAACGCGCCGTATCTGCACCATATTGATCAATGAGAGCCTGAGGATCAACCCCATTGTTCTTGCTCTTGGCCATTTTTTCAATGCCACCAATCTGCACAGGCGAGCCGTCCTTGATTAATTTAGCGGTAATGGGTCGGCCTTTTTCATCTAAATCAAGCTCTACCTCAGATGGATTGACCCATTGCTTCTTACCATCATTCTCTTTGTAAAAAGTTTCATTTAAGACCATGCCCTGGGTTAACAGATTCTGAAAAGGCTCATCAAAATTAATAAGCTTTAGGTCACGCATGGTCTTGGTCCAAAAACGCGCATACAGCAGATGCAAAATAGCATGCTCAATACCACCAATGTATTGATCCATTGACATCCAATACGCATTACGTTCATCGACCATCGTCTTTGCATCCGGTCCGGTATAGCGCATGAAATACCAAGACGAATCGACAAAGGTATCCATCGTATCGGTCTCACGGCGAGCGGGCTTTCCACATTTAGGACAATCGACCTGCAAAAAATCGTTTCGTTTATTTAGGGGATTACCAGAGCCATCTGGCACACAGTCCTCTGGAAGTATGACTGGCAAATCAGTCTCTGGTACCGGAACCTCACCACAGCTCTCGCAATGAATGATTGGGATTGGCGTTCCCCAATAGCGCTGGCGCGAGATGCCCCAATCACGCAAGCGGTAAGTGGTTTTAAGTTCGCCCAATCCACTCTCTTTAAGATCCTTGGCTACAGCATGAACTGCTTCTAAATGAGATAGGCCATCGTAGCGATTGCTATCTATGCACTCGACATTATCTTTTTGGGCATACCAACCTTGCCAATGGCTTGAGTTAAATAAAGAGGTGTCGCTCTTTACTGCAATGACTTGCTTGATTGGAAGCTGGTATTTATTGGCGAATGCAAAGTCACGTTCATCATGGGCTGGCACACCCATCACCGCTCCGTCTCCATAGGACATCAACACATAATTACCAACCCAGAGTGGGATTGGCTCTTGCGTGATCGGATGGGTTACATAGAAACCCGTAGACATGCCCTCCTTATCTTGGGTGGCAATATCTGCCTCGATCACACTCCCGGTTTTACACTTCTCAATAAAGCCCGCTAAAACCGGATTCGACTCAGCTGCTTGACTGGCCAAGGGGTGCTCTGCCGCAACTGCACAAAATGTAACGCCCATAATGGTGTCAGCGCGCGTGGTGAAGACATACATTTTGCCGTCCCCAATCAAATCACCGATATCATTTTTAATTTGGTGGGTAAAGGCAAAACGTACTCCCTGACTTTTGCCAATCCAGTTTTGCTGCATGATCTTGACACGCTCAGGCCAATCTAAATTATCTAAACCAGTCAGCAGTTCTTCTGCGTAGGCAGTAATGTTGAGATAATAACCAGGGATCTCACGCTTTTCAACTAAAGCACCAGAACGCCATCCACGTCCATCAATCACCTGCTCATTTGCCAGCACCGTTTGATCAATGGGATCCCAGTTCACGGTTTGGGTCTTGCGATAGGCAATACCCTTCTCTAACATCTTCAGAAATAACCATTGGTTCCATCGATAGTAATCCGGTTTGCAGGTTGTAATCTCGCGCGACCAATCTATTGCTAAACCCATCGCTGCCATTTGCTTGCGCATGTAATCAATATTTTGATAAGTCCATTGCGCAGGAGGGACATTATTTTGGATAGCAGCATTTTCTGCTGGCATACCAAAGGCATCCCAACCCATAGGCATTAAAACGTTATAGCCCTGCATGCGCAACTGACGTGCCATCACATCATTGATGGTGTAGTTTCGGACATGGCCCATATGCAACTTACCCGACGGGTAAGGCAGCATTGAACATGCATAAAACTTGGGCTTTACGTGACCATTCGAACTCTTTGTATTCTCTGTTACGCGGTATACATCGCCCTTGATCCAGTCACTATGTGCACTGGCCTCAATACTACGAAAATCATAATTCATTGCCATTGCTGTCTTACTCTAAATTTTATTTGTTTTATAAATGATGTAGTTATTTTTTGAGGCCAAGAACATCCTGCATATCAAACCAGCCTTTAGTTTGATTCTGTAAAAAGGCGGCTGCCCGCAAAGCACCTTGGGCATAAGACTGACGACTGCTTGATTTGTGACTAATTTCAATCCGCTCACCTTCACCCGCAAAAATTACGGTGTGATCGCCAACAATATCGCCACCACGAACGGTGGCAAAGCCGATGCTGCCGCTTTTTCTCGAGCCTGTATGGCCCTCACGGGCATACACTGCTACCTCGTTCAAGCCTTTACCTTGAGCCGCCGCAATCACCTCACCCATTTTTAAGGCGGTACCTGATGGCGCATCAACTTTATGGCGATGATGGGCTTCTACGATTTCAATGTCATAACCTTGATTTAGTAACTGTGCAGCAACTTGTAAAATCTTAAAGGTAGCATTCACACCAACACTCATATTTGGGGCAAAGACTATTGCAATGGATTGTGCGGTACTCTGTAACTGCTTTAATTGCTCGGGCGTAAACCCAGTAGTACCAATAATCATTTTGACCCCCGTCTTCTGAGCAGCAGCAGCATGTAGTAAAGTGCCCTCGGGTCTTGTGAAATCAATCAAGTATTCCGCACCAGCCAGACCCTTAGCAATATCAGAGGTAATTTGAACCTTTGATTCTCTACCTAGAAACGCTCCGGCATCGCTTCCTAACTGGGGGCATGCGGCATGCTCTAGTGCTCCAGTTAATTGCACATTGGGATCATTCAGAATGGTCTCAATGAGCATCTTACCCATCTTTCCAGTAGCACCAGTAACCGCAAATTTCATTGGCATGGTTTAGTCTCTATCCACTAGTTTTTAACGGGTGTAACCACTGCATCTGGCTGTGGGGGTGGCACTGGTATGTTATTTGGTTGACTAATGCCCATGACTTCTGGCGCAATCTTTTTTTCTTTCTTGGGTGGCTTATTTTTACCAGTTAGCACATCCCAAAAATTTCGTCGTTCCCGCGCATAAGTATCAATTTCTGATACTAGTTCAACCTCGGTTGGTAAAGCATCTCCTCCAAAATTTTTCAACTGATCACCCTCAAAAAATAATGTAACGCGCCGTTCCTTGCCGATGGTCTCCCCCTCGCGCTTAAACTCAAAGACATAATCCCAACGATTAGCGTGAAAGAAGCTAGCCAATAGGGGAGTCCCCATAATTTGACGAACCTGCTCACGGGTCATGCCAACCTTTAAGTTGGCAAATTGCTCACTAGAAATAAAATTACCCTGAACGACATCAGGCACATAGGGCTGAAAGATACTATTCATCCACGCCCGTTGGGTATTATCAATCGCTGAAGAGCAGGCACCCAAAACAAGGCAAAAGAAACATGCCAAGAGGGTCCTTTGGCTTCTAGCCAAATAATGGTTAACAGGGCGGGTAAAGATGCTAATCTGCATGGATTAAAGCTTCAACGTATCATTAAGTTCTTGATTTTAGCGCCCAATGCCTAAATAAGACCCAAAACCCTATGAGCCAAAACTCCTCACCCGCTGAACTTCGAGAAATCGGCCTAAAAGTCACCGCACCCCGCATTAAGGTCCTAGAGTTCTTTCAGCAAAACCCGAGCTCCCATTACAGCGCTGAGGAAGTCTATATGGCGCTCTCTAAGGATGACTCTGATATTGGCATTGCCACTGTCTATCGGGTTCTTACTCAATTTGAGCAAGCCGGCATCCTTTTACGAAGTCATTTTGAATCTAGTAAAGGAGATAGCCGAGCCATTTATGAGCTCAATGAAGGAAAACACCATGACCACCTGGTTTGCCTAGATTGCGGGCATGTGGAGGAGTTTGTCGATCCCGCTATTGAGAAGCGTCAAAATGAGATTGCTAAATCGCTTGGATTTAAACTTCAGGAGCATGCTCTGGCGATGTATGGCCATTGTCAGAAAAAAAATTGCCGTAGCAAGAAAAAATAAGCCAAAAGGGATTAGGTTAATTTCGGATGCCACAGTTCTATCTCGCTGGTGATTGGGCTCAATCCGATCAAGCACCATTGATTTACGACATTAATACCGATCTTGCCCATCATCTTCGTGTGCGGCGTATCAACGACTCCGAATCTTTTGCTATTTTTGATGGTAAAGGCCATACCGCTAAAGCACGCTTACTAAGCCTTTCCAAGCAAACTGGAAAAATTGAAATCACCCATATTATGACGGATTTACACCGAGAGTCTCCCTATCGTATTGAGCTAATTCAAGGCCTGGCGGGTGGCGACAAAATGGATTGGATTATTGAAAAAGCCGTTGAAACGGGTGTTGCCAAAATCATTCCGGTGGAATGTGAGCGCTCTGTCTTACGACTACAAAGCGACCAAAAACGCTCGGAGAAACGCTTGGCCCACTGGTGCGCTATTGCTGAAGCAGCCTGTGAACAATGCGATCGAACGATCATTCCTCAAATTGGAGGGGTACAGGACTACAAAAATGCTATCGGCGTTACAAATGCCAAAATTAAGGTTCTTCTGAGCCCAAATGCCAATGACTCCTTTGAGCAATTTTTGTACCAACAAACGCCAGAGGATATATGTATAGCTATTGGCCCAGAAGGTGGGCACTCCCCCAATGAAGAAGCCTTAGCCCAACAGGCTGGCTTTCAAATACTCTCTTTAGGACCCCGAACCCTAAGAACAGAAACGGCTGGGATCGTAGCGATCACAGCCATTCATACTGTTTGGAATCTAAAAAGAGCTTAGAAAAATTTAAGCAAAGGAATAGAACACTCGATAGGGCACACGCCGCTCGGACCAGAACTCAACTGCATCGCGGAACACATCAAGCAAGGTCTCACGGGCTTCCTTGTCAAATTTTTGTGTGCAAGGAAGCCCTTCCAAGACCACCACAAAGCCGGGTTGCGGTCCTGCTTTATCGACCAAAGTAGTCAAAGCATCTAACAAGGGATCAAAATTCTTGGCCTGTTGCTTCGTGAACATATACGCATTGGCAATAGCCTCCAAGACCTCACCCTTCGTATTGGCATTCGTACAGGCTGCGTAGACAAAGTGCTGGCCGAGCTCGTTAGCAGCTTCTGCCAGATCGCTTGTTCTGAACGCACGAATTGATTGCACGATATTGGGGCGCACACTGCGCAACATTGCTGGGGGTCCAGCGTCTCTCATTGCCAAAGCGGCGCGCCAAGAAGCTGTCACTTTTTTTCCTAGGTCTTGATTGGCAGCATAGGTCTGAAGACGAGACAAACCACCTTGGGCATAAATGCTAGCGGCCGAGGATTCCCGGTCAGCTTGATCATTTCTGTCCCAATTTTCTGCGCGACTGTGGTCTTCGACGCTTGCTGAAGATATGTTTTCAGGAAGAATATTCATGATGGGTAATAGATTACCCTTATCCCGCCTTCAAATCAAGTCCAATTCAGGTACTTATTTTATAAGTATCTGATTTATAACATAAAATTAAAAGTAAGTAACCACTTACTAATCCTTAGTGTTACTTAGAATAACCCTTTAGATTGGCTGGCTGCCTCCACCACGGCTAAGGTGGTCACATTCACAATACGGCGCACCGTTGCAGCAGGGGTAAGAATATGGATCGGTTTTGCCACCCCAAGGAGGAGTGGGCCAATCGCCACGCCATTACCGGCAGCTGTTTTTAAGAGGTTATATGAAATATTGGCTGCATCAATATTAGGTAAAACTAATAAATTAGCCTCCCCTTTTAAGCTTGACTTCGTAATCGCCCCAGCGCGGATTTCGGGGTCCAAGGCACAATCACCATGCATTTCACCGTCGACCTCTAAATCGGGAGCAGTACATTGGAGGATGTTCAAAACCTCACGCATTTTGACTGCTGAAGGGGCATCACTTGAACCAAAGTTGGAATGAGACAAAAGGGCAACCTTGGGGGTCATGCCCAGTTTACGCATCTCACTGGCCGCTAACAAAGTAATCGCCGCTAATTGCTCAGCGGTAGGGTCAATATTGATATGTGTATCCACCAAAAAGACTTGACGATTAGGCAATATGAGCCCCGACATTCCACCATAAACACTCGCACCGGGTTCATGTCCGATCACCTCGTCGATGTATTTAAGATGAGCGCTGACGTTACTAATCGTCCCGCAAATCATGCCATCGGCCTGACCCTTCTTAAGCAAGATAGAACCAATCAAGGTATTGCGACGACGCATTTCTAATTTAGCAAAAGACTCTGTAACGCCTTTACGCTCTGTCAACTGTAAGTAGGTTTGCCAAAAGTCTCTAAAACGTGCATCGCTTTCAGGATTAACAATCTCAATATCAACCCCTACCTTCATACGCAGGCCATATTTCTCAATCCGATGTTCAATCACTGAGGGACGGCCGATCAAAATCGGGTTTGCTAAATTTTCATCCAAGATAACTTGAACCGCGCGCATCACCCTCTCATTTTCACCCTCACAGAAGACAATCCGTTTTTGCTCCACCGGAATCTTCTTAGCAATGCCAAAAAGAGGTTTCATAATGGTGCCTGAGTGATACACAAATTGCTGTAATTGATCTTTGTAAAGAGCAAAGTCTTTAATGGGTCGACTTGCTACCCCACAATCCATCGCTGCCTTAGCAACTGCTGGAGCTATCACGGTAATCAGGCGAGGATCAAATGGCTTAGGAATTAAATAATCTGGCCCAAACGCTAAATTCTCAGAGCTATAGACTGCAGCGACAATATCGCTTTGCTCAGCGCGTGCCAATTCAGCAATAGCCTTGACGGCTGCGATTTCCATTTCACGCGTAATAGTGGTTGCACCTACATCCAAGGCGCCACGGAATATAAACGGGAAACACAAAACATTATTAACTTGATTGGGGTAATCGGTCCGCCCGGTAGCCATAACTGCATCGGGGCGCACAACTTTTACTTCCTCAGGGAGAATCTCTGGGGTGGGATTTGCTAAGGCAAATACGAGCGGCTTATCAGCCATCCGCTTTACCATCTCTGGTTTTAAAACTCCGCCTGCAGATAGTCCCAAGAAAACATCTGCATCCTCAATCACCTCGCCTAATTTACGCTTATCTGTCTTTTGGGCAAACGGAGATTTCTGCGGATCCATGAGCTCAGTGCGCCCCTCGTAGACCACCCCCACGATATCAGTGACCCAGATATTACTTTTTGGCAACCCCAAATCAACCAAGAGCTCCAAACACGCTAGCGCTGCTGCACCAGCGCCCGAGGTCACCAGCTTGATCTTACTAATGTCTTTATCAACTACCTTTAACCCATTGAGAATGGCAGCAGCGACCACAATCGCCGTGCCGTGCTGATCGTCATGAAAGACAGGGATCTTCATGCGCTCACGTAATTTACGCTCCACCAAGAAACAATCTGGCGCCTTGATGTCCTCTAAATTAATGCCGCCAAAAGTAGGTTCTAGAGCAGCAATCACCTCAACTAACTTCTCGGGATCACTTTCATTGATCTCTATATCAAACACATCGATGCCGGCAAACTTCTTAAATAAGACAGCCTTGCCTTCCATCACCGGCTTACTAGCCAGCGGGCCAATGTCACCCAAACCGAGCACGGCGGTTCCATTCGTAACTACACCCACTAAATTGCCGCGGGCGGTATACCGAAAGGCGTTAGCCGGATCTTTTTTAATCTCTTCACACGCAGCAGCAACTCCTGGGGTGTAGGCTAAGGCCAAATCCCGCTGATTAGTTAATTGTTTGGTTGGCGTAACCGCGATCTTTCCGGGAACTGGAAACTCGTGATACTGCAGAGCGGCCTCTCGTAAGGCCTTGATTTGCTCTTCTTTATTGTGATTAGGCTTATTTCCAGACTGACTCATAGTGATCCGTGGGCAAGAGGTGGGGGGGTTATGGGTGTGAAGTTGCTTTTAAGGCCTAGGAGGCTCTAAATGTTGCAATTAACAATAATCATTTTTGTTAAATATTTGCTCAAGTTTCTATTCTATTCCTCCCAAAGGATTGTTGCGAAAGGGGTATTGAGCGCACCCGCCAGCTAATGCCGTTCTCGCATGGAACTAGATCTACCAAACCCCGCCTAAAATGTGCCCATGTCTGATCGAATAGCAAACCCCACAAAAAACTCCTTAGAGAATATGGGGGAGTTCGCTCTCATTGAGTCAGTTTTTAAAGCGGGAGCAATTGCTATGGCCCAAATAAATCCTGAAAATACCCCTGCACTAGGTATTGGCGATGATTGCGCCTTACTCAAACCCAAAGAGGGGGAGCTCATTGCCATTACTAGCGATATGCTGGTATCGGGAAGACACTTCTTTGCAGATGCTGACCCATTCCGCTTAGGAAAGAAATCCCTAGCAGTCAATCTTTCTGATTTAGCCGCTATGGGGGCAAACCCACTTGGATTCATACTCTCCCTCGCATTACCCAATATGGATGAGGCTTGGATAAAAGCATTTGCACGGGGCTTATTTGCAAAGGCCAACCAATTTAATTGCCCCTTAATTGGTGGCGACACTTGTACTGGACCGCTGACTATTAACATTACGGCACTAGGTAGCGTTCCTTCCGATCACAGCATGCGACGAAGTGGCGCACAGAACCATGATGATATTTGGGTATCGGGTACAGTTGGCGATGCGCGCTTAGCGCTTGCTCATGCTCGTAATGAATGGGGTCTTCATTTAAATGACGACCAATTAACGTCGATTAATCAACGACTGCATGAACCAATACCACGCATTGAGCTTGGTATTGCATTACGCGGTTTTGTAAGTGCAGGGATTGATATCTCTGATGGCTTATTGGGGGATCTACGCCATATTTTAAAGGCTTCAGATGTCAGCGCAGAGATATGGCTAGACCTCTTACCCGTATCTTGCATCTTACAAGAACAACAAAATCATATTCGGCGACAATGCGCAGCAGCCGGCGGTGATGACTATGAGTTGTGTTTTACTGCGCCTCAGTGCCATCGCTCTCGGATTCAAGAAATTTCCCATGATCTCGATATTCCACTAACCCGTATTGGTCAACTGGTTAATAACAAAAGAATTGCACCAAACATGACCCTTCTCGATCAAGACGGGAAAGCCCTAGATACAGAACTCACAAATTCTCTTTTGCAATCCTTTGATCATTTCAAGTAACAATTTTAGCAATCATGAGCGCTCCTTCAACCATCACATTTGTCTGGATGCTGGGATCCATCAATCGCACCATCGCGCTCGGCTTGGGGAGTGGGCTGAGTCGCTTTGCTCCTGGCACCGCTGGGACTCTCCTTGCTTGGATTCTTTTTTTAGTGATGCAAGTATTTTTTTCGGAGACAGTGATAGTAGTCGTAATTATTTTTGGTTTAGTCTATGGTTGCTGGGCTTGCGGTATTTGCAGCAAAGATCTTGGCTATCCTGATCATGGCAGTATTGTGTGGGATGAGATTATTGCCTTTTGGTTAGTTCTTCTTTGTATTGGGTCTGGGTCATTTGCAATCCAAGTTCTTGCTTTTGCATTATTTCGTTTCTTGGATGCCATCAAGCCCTGGCCCATTAATCGCGTTGACCGATATTTCAAAAGAAATGCTCATGTAAATTCAGTGCGAGCAATCATCTGGCAGGGTTTTGGAATCATCGCAGACGATCTCTTGGCAGCTTTTTTTACAATCGCTCTTATTCTGTTGGGGATGCGACTCTTCTGATGAATCAATCTATTGCTTCACTAGTTCAAACACTTTCCGAGCTTTTGGAAAAATCATCCATCAAGATTGCCTTAGCAGAATCCTGTACAGGTGGCCTACTTGCAGCACACCTCACTGCCCAAGCAGGATCAAGCCTGTGGTTTGATCGCGGCTTTGTAACTTACAGCAATGCATCTAAGACAGAAAGTATTGGAGTGTTATCCTCCATCATCGAGCAATATGGTGCAGTCAGTGAAGAGGTTGCCAAAGCCATGGCGCAAGGGGCCTTGAACCATAGTGCGGCAAAAACCAGTATCGCCATCACTGGCATTGCCGGACCAGGTGGCTCTACGGAAAATAAACCAGTTGGTATGGTTTGCTTTGCATGGGCGGTTCAATTTCCAGGAAGCCCCGCCCTCTTGATTGCAAGCACTCAAATCTTTGATGGCGATCGTCAAGCAATTCGCGAGCAAGCCTGTGCGTATGCCCTCAATGAGTTAATACAAATTCTCAGAAAATAACGCTGTGTAAGTAAAGCTTAGTTAGACTTCAGCCAACCTTTATGGCGGAAGTACCCTAATGGAATCATTGCGGAAATAATCATGGTGATGATGGCGGCCGGATAACCCCAAGTCTCTTTTACCTCGGGCATAAACTCAAAGTTCATCCCCCAAATACTCGCCAGTAAAGTAGGTGGCATCAAAGCAACCGAGACCACAGAGAAGATCTTAATAATTTTGCTCTGGTTCAAACTAATAAAGCCCACGGTTGCATCCATCAGGAAGTTAATCTTGTCAAACAAAAATGCCGTGTGATTCTCTAAAGAATCAATATCACGCAGAATCTGGCGAGCCTCTTCTTGCTGCTCATCCGAGAGCAACTTACTGCGCATTAGAAAGGACAGTGCACGACGCGTATCCATCACATTGCGACGAATACGGCCATTGGTATCTTCCTCGGTCGCAATGGTCTCTAGAACACCTGCGGCATCGGCATCGGTAATGGTCTCTGACAATACACGCTTACCCGCTTGCTCAAGATTTTCATAAACCTCCTCGAGCGCGTCTGCCGAATATTCAGCATCGGTTGAGTACAAATCCAGGAGAACATCTTTGGCATTACTAACAGAGCCTGGCCGCAACCGCGCACGAAGACGAACGAGCCTAAATACTGGTAAGTCTTCATCATGAATGGAGAAAAGAACTTGGTTGGTTAAGACGAAAGCCACCCTCACGTTGCGTGATTTATCTTCTTCGTCTAACAAAAAATCGGTACGAATATGCAGATGCCCATCATCTGCCTCAAAATAACGAGCAGACGCTTCTAAGTCACCTAAATCATCTAGTTCTGGCAGTTGAACTGCAAAAGCCTCTTTGATCCACAGAAGTTCTTCTTCTTCTGGGTCGATGACATCAATCCAAATAGGATTATGGTGCTGAAGTAGTTCATAGCGATCTTCGACTTGCTCTTGCGATAGACGGCCATTTTGTAGGACGAACAAGTTGATCATGGTGAACTCCCGACGAATGCGCTAGTTTATCCTATGCACTATGAACAGTTCATTACATTTGACAAAAAAAGGGGGGTCCTTTCGGGATCAGATTGAGGCTGCTTGGGCTTCACAAGGCAGCATGCTCTGTTTGGGGCTAGACCCTGACCCCAAGCGATTCCCATCTTCTCTAGCCGGTAAGCCCCATGCAACCCTAGAGTTCTGTCAAAAAATTGCGGATGCAACCGCCGATTTGGTTTGTGCGTTTAAGCCACAGTTTGCCTACTTCGCCTCTCAGCGTGCTGAGACCCAGTTGGAGGAGTTAATTGCCTACTTGAAGACCCAGTACCCCAATATCCCGGTTATTTTGGATGCTAAACGTGGGGATATTGGCAGCACTTCGGAGCACTACGCGATGGAAGCCTTTGAACGATATGGGGCCGATGCAGTAACGGTCAATCCCTATATGGGCAAGGATTCGGTTGAGCCTTATTTGCAACATGAGGGCAAGGGAGTGATCATTCTCTGCAGAACCTCCAACCCCGGCGGCTCTGATCTGCAAAACCTTCATCTTGCCAATAATGGGGCTCTTTTTGAAAAAGTGGCCCAGCTCGCGAAAGAATGGGATCAATCTGGTCAGATTGCTCTAGTAGTTGGTGCAACCTATCCCCAAGAAATCGCCAAAGTTAGATCCATTGTGGGCGATATGCCTTTATTAATCCCAGGAATTGGTACACAGGGCGGCGATATTGAGGCGACGGTCAAGGCTGGTGCCATTACTAAGCGTCCAGGTATCGGGATGATGATTAACTCCTCACGCGCAATTTTGTATGCCAGCTCCGGTGACGATTATGCGAGCGCTGCGAGAGTGGTTGCGCAGGAGACGCGCGATGCGCTTCGAACTGCCCAAGAAAAACTAAAGTAAAAATCCAGTCGGCAACGAAACTACTGATTTTTCCTATTTTGGCTTCGGAAGGGCAATTCGGTCCATGCCCTCCAAGATAAATTGTTGACGCGCACTAAAGTCAATGCTGCCTCGTTTGCAATATTTACTCTTATCGAAGCATTTTGGTGCCGGCAAGGCCGATGCCAAAGAGGCAGCCTGATCACGGGTAATATTTTTTGGAGCGCTCACAAAGTAATGTTGGGTAGCAGCACCGATCCCAAAAATACCTTCACCCCACTCGACTGAGTTCATGTAGATTTCTAGAATGCGCTGTTTGGATAGGATAAGTTCAAGTAATCCCGTAATGATCAACTCTTGAGTCTTACGAAAATAGTTTTTTTCTGAGGAGAGAAATAAATTCTTAGCTAGTTGTTGGGTTATCGTAGAACTACCCCTTACCACCCTAGCACCTGCTTTTTGATTTCTCTCCCATGCTTTTTGCATATCCTCAATGCGTACTCCTGAGTGTGTAAAAAAAATATCATCCTCACTGACTAAGATGGCGCGCTTGAGATCATTACTTATCTGTGAGTATGGGACCCAACGATGCTGAATCGGACAATGAAGAATGAGATGGCATAGTCGCCAATGCTCTGCCCTCTGAAAAGCAGTGCTACTTGGATTAATAAAGATCCAGGCGGCAATTTGCACTACAAAATAAAGCTGAATCGCAACTACGCCCCAAACGATGCATTTTAAGAAATAGAGTAGCCACCGCATGGGGCTTAAACCTGTCGTAAGCTCGCAAGAATAATGCGGGTATCGAGTAACTCTATATTCAACTTGCGCCAAAGAACAAATGCCTCTGCCGCCTGTTCAACCAGCATTCCCAAGCCATCGCTAACTCGACAACTGCGCTCTAGAGCCTGCTGCATAAAAGGCGTGGTCTTGCCATAAAGTAAATCATAGGCAAAACATTTTGGCCGAAAGACAGACTTAGCGGCCAACTCACTAAATGGACTTTGGCGATCTAAGCCAGCTGCGCTAGCGTTCATAACAAGATCAAACGGTAATAAATTTTCTTGTTCGAGTTGGGAGAGTGACCACGCCCTTATATCGACTGCTATGGAATTGGTAAGTTCTTTAAATGCGACAACTAGTTCTTCGGCCTTACCAACAGTTCGATTGGTAATGATTAAACTACTCGGTAACTCTTGTGCGATGGGGCCAATGATGCCACGACTTGCTCCGCCAGCGCCCACTATTAAGATGCGCTTATTCTTTAGTTCAATGCCTTGAGAACGCAAGTCACGAACTAAACCAACGCCATCGGTATTGTCACCAACTAACTGACCACTCTCTTGCCAGATGGTGTTAACAGCGCCCGCTAATTTGGCACGCGGAGTTAATTGCTGGCATTGTGTATAGGCTTCGAGCTTAAAGGGGACCGTAATATTGGCTCCTTTACCCCCCATCTGAAAAAATGCAGACAGCATCGTAAAAAATTGATCGGGCTCAGGCTGAATGCGCAGATAGGTAAGATCTTGATTGCTACGTCGCGCAAATTGTTCATGAATCTGCGGGGATTGACTGTGCCCAATTGGATTACCAAAAACAGCATAAATATCCCTACCCTTGAAAAGATCTGGCTCTAAGTGGGTCAAAAATGGTAAAGGGCTCATCGATTTACCCCATTCTTTAATTCAAAACGATTTCCGGATTGCTCTTTTGCATCGCGTGTGAACTCAAAGGTAGAAACCCAATCCAAAATATCGAGCTGTCTACGCATCTCCGGGGGAAAGGGGCCATACGGCGCCGCAGCTCGCACAATCGCAACGGCTTGTCGATCTAACTCCGGAACTCCTGAGGAGCGACTAACCTCAATCCCCTCACGTCCTTTGCTATTACTAGCAATGCGGCCTTCGGCATCTACACTCACCGTTAAAACCAAACTGCCATAGATGGGTCGTCCTTGCACTCGCGGAAAAAATGTATTGCCATAGGCCTCTATTTTTTGGCGCATCGCATCGTAGTAATACGCGAATGCTACCGTCTTTGCGCTACTAGCGCTTAACACCGTCCGTCGTGGTAATCGTCCCTCGGGGCTAAGACGTTTTGCTAACTCAGCCTCTAGAGCATTCATTTCTGTAATCTGTTTGGCCTCTTCCCCACTTCGTTTGCCGGAAGCCTGTTTTTTATCAACCTCTAATTTAGACAGCAACTGCTTTTGACGTTTCTCAAGTGCTTCCAATTTTGCATCTGCGCCCAATCGCGCGCGATGCATCGCACTAGCCTCTTGATTAATGGTCAAACCACCCCCATCAAGATCTGCTTGGGCAAGCTTCTGTGCGTTCTGAGGTAGCGATTTAGTACTAGCATTTACTAGGACAACGCTTAATGGTGTACTTAGGCGACGATCCGTTTCCTGCGCCTCAAACCAGCGGTGGCCCAAAAGTAAGACGTGGATCAATAGAGAAAGAACTAAGGCAATCCACAAGGGGCGGATACGGATAGGCGGACGGGCCAGGTTCATAGTGAGGTTCACTCTGAAGAGCCCATTGCAATTTCATTAGAGGCTGCCGGCTCGGCTAGGTCTGGTGGGCTTTCAATCTCGACCAAACGAGCGGCAGCGGTCAATTGCAATAGATCGATATCCATAACCTCAATCTTAGCCCGAACCATCCTCGCTTGATTGGCCAGTTCAGGAATCGGTAAATGCAAGGGGATAGGCTCAAGACGCGACATTCCTTCTTTAAGATGTCGTGCATGCATTAACTTGGGCAAGCCTTGCTGGGAAAGCCATCGTAAACACCAGTATTTTTCAATTCGATCTTGGTGCTCAGCATAGTGTTGATAAACGTTCTCAAAATCAGCCGCAATCCCCATCAAGGTCGCATCTTTGGGAGAGAATGGCGCTACCATTTTTGCAGTCACCCCATTTCTAGCGAGGGCTATCAATTGCCATTGATTGACTAAATCAGAATAGCGCCTTAGTGGAGATGTGCACCACGCATAAAACTCAAGTCCCAAGCCCTCATGTGGCCCTGGAGTCGTTTGCATTCGTGTGCGCTGTGGGCCCCAGCCCTTTTGGGTACGAAATAAAGCAGGCAACCCATGTTCTGCTAATTGTTGTCCCCAAATACGATTACACAAAATCATGCATTCAGCAACGATCGAATCCAAAATAGAGCCGCGTAGTCGTGGCTCTATTTCTACAGTGCTTTGATCAGGGCTGATCTGAAAATTAAAGTCTCGTACTAAGGCATTGGGATCACTTACTCCAAGTTGCTCAACCCGCAAACCAGTTTTGGCTCGCTGCTCCTGTCGCCTGCCATGTAAAAACTTGGCCAAACTCCAAAGAATGCAAAGCTCTTTTTGATAGGGTAAGCTTGCGCTAGGGTCGCTTAGAGACTCCTCGCTGACCCTGCTTTCTAAGTCATCTAAACGTAAATTAGCTTCGATAGGAACTAACTCTATTTTAGTTTGCGATGTTGTATCTAATAACTCACCTTCCGCATTGATATTCACATAAAGCGAGACTGCTGGGCAAACTTTGCCTTGATCCAAAGAAAAAAAATGGACAAAGCTATCTGGAAGCATCGTGATCTTGTCTCCCGGAAAATACACGGTTGACATTCTCTGACGGGCAACTTGATCAAAGGGATCATCCTTCTGAATCAATAAACCTGGGGCCGCAATATGAATACCCAATCGATAGTGACCATCCTCAATAGGGGTTAGCGATAAAGCATCGTCAATCTCGGTGGTGCCAGCATCATCAATCGAAAATGCTCGTACTGGAGCAGTCGATAAACCATCGATGCAAGCCTTCCATGCGGCTGGGTCGATATTGAAGTCCGCTGAAAATCCCACCCCTCTCTCAAAATGTTGTCGTAGAAATTTTCCATGGTGATAGGCCAAGGGCGAATCTAAGGCGCCACAACGCATCATTAATTGAGCTGGATGCTCCTTGGTTTGCTCACAGGCGCCACTAAAGGCTTTGAAAGCTAGACTATTTTTATCGGGCGAAAAGAGTAAAGCATTTGTCAGTGGTCGAAGCACCTCTGGCATTTGGCCTGCTACAAAGTCTGATTGCCACGCCTCTTGTTGCTCTAACTCCTTTTGCTTACGCTCTAGGGCAGCCAAACCAGCCTGAAGTTGCGCAAGTGGTGCCCGCATAAAATTACCGCGCCCCTTTCGCCGAAAATAAACGGGCGCACCTTGTAAGGCGATCGCTAAAGCTATAAGTTGTTCAGTGGATACCGCATCACCGTAATACTCTTTGGCAATCGTTGAAAACAAAAACTCCTGATCGGGAGCACAATCCCACAAGAGCTGCAAATCAATTGTTTTGGCAAGCTCATCTGCATTGGTGATGAGAGTTAGCGCATCAGGCTTATCAAACTCCAGCCATACCTCTTTTGCTTTAAGCTTAAGATGTTTGCCTGATAGAGCGCTTACTTGCCACGACCGCGTCTCACCAGAACCGGAGGAAGATAAAACGGTAGCCACACGAATATCGCCACCTTCCTCATAAAGTAAATGCATTAAAGAGAAATCCCGCCACTAGCTTCAATGGTCACACCATTGATATAGCTTGACTCATCACTCGCCAAAAAGAGATAAACATTGGCAATTTCTTCAGGAGTTCCCAAACGCGCCATCCAGGATCGCTGTTCAATCCCTTGCAAAATATTCTCTGGCATTGCCTTTACCATCTCAGTGGCAATAAAACCTGGGCAAACTGCATTGACGCGAATGCCTTTCTGGCCAAACTCTCTTGCCCATGTTTTGGTAAAGCCAATCACTCCAAATTTAGAGGCTGAGTAATTTGTTTGGCCAAAATTACCATACAAACCCACCACACTGGAAGCATTAACAATCGATCCTCTCTGAGCTTCAAGCATGTGAGGAATAACAATTTGCGCACAGTTAAATACACCTTTTAAATTAACGTCAATGACCGCATCAAATTGTTGCTCGGTCATCTTCACTAAACGGGCATCTAGAGTAATCCCGGCATTATTAATCAATATATCGATATGATGATGCTTCGCAATGATCGCATCGACTGCAGTCTGAATACTTGCACGATCGGTAACGTTCAAGACATAAGGCTCAGCATGTTTTAGTTGAGAGGCCGCCTCTTTAACAGCATTCGGATTGAGGTCTGCAAGCATTACCCTTGCTCCCTCTTCTTCAAAACGCTTAGCAGTAGCAAATCCAATCCCATTAGCACTGCCCGTAATTAAAGCTACTTTATTCCGCAAACGCATTACCACTCCTTTTTATTATTTGATTTCTGATTCTGACAAGCGCTGCAATATTTTCTGATGCACGCCCCCAAAACCACCGTTACTCATCACTAATATATGATCGCCAGGTTTTGCCGATGTACCAATACTTTCTACCAGAGCACTAAGATCCTGAAAACTTTTACCGCGAACACTTAATGGCGCAATGGCCTCCTGCAGATCCCAACCCAAGGCATCCTTCCCACTAACAGCGCCATATGCAAAAACTAAATCTGCAGAGTGAAGACTATCAGGTAGCTGTGATTTCATTACTCCTAATTTCATCGTATTTGAGCGAGGCTCTAATACCGCCAAAATGCGCGCATTGCCGACTTGTTTGCGTAAACCATCCAATGTCGTAGCAATCGCTGTAGGGTGGTGTGCAAAATCATCATAAACATGAATATGATTCTTGACTCCAATTAATTCCAATCGACGTTTCACATTCTTAAACTTAGCCAGTGCCTCCGCAGCATTTTCTGGATGAATACCAATATGATTTGCCGCTGCAATAGCAGCTAGAGCGTTCATTTGATTGTGCCTGCCCATCACCCCAGAGTTGCTTGCCCAATGCACCTCAGTACATTTTTGTCCTCTCTGCAGTACTGCAAAATCAGCGCCCGATTTACCATCTGCATTTGGTAGGTCTTCCAATACCCAATCACCTATCTTTTCTCCAAAACGCTCTAGTGGGCTCCAGCAACCACGCTCAATCACTCGCTCTAGCGATTGCTCCATGGCATTTGTAATCACCAAACCTTTTTGGGGAATCGTTCGCACCAGATGATGGAACTGCGTCTCAATCGCTGCAAGATCTGGAAAAATATCAGCGTGATCAAACTCGAGATTGTTCAGAATTGCAGTATGTGGTCGATAGTGGACAAACTTACTACGCTTATCAAAAAAGGCTGTGTCATACTCATCTGCCTCAATCACAAAGTAGGAGCCCCTTCCAAGGCGAGCTGATACCGTGAAATTTAAAGGTATCCCGCCAATTAAATAGCCTGGGCTTTGTTGATTAAACTCTAGTATCCACGTTAGCATTGCGGTTGTAGTGGTCTTGCCGTGGGTCCCTGCAACCGCCATAACGTGTTGACCACTCAGCACATGCTCCCCTAGCCACTGAGGCCCAGATGTGTATGCCAACCCTTGATTCAGGATCTCCTCTAATAGTGGATTGCCACGCGACACCACATTGCCAATCAGAAATAAATCTGGTTTAGATTTAAATTGTCGTAATTGATCGGGAGAGTATCCTTCGATCAGTTCTATTCCTTGGGCCTCAAGCTGAGTGCTCATGGGAGGATAAACGTTGGTGTCGCAGCCGGTCACCTGATGACCGGCTTGCCGAGCAATTGCCGCTATCCCACCCATGAAGGTTCCGCAAATGCCCAAGATATGTATATGCATGCGAGGATTTTAGCCAAGGAGCCCCATGAACCGTCGTCAATTTTTATTCGGTGGCAGTATCGCCATCATTGCAGCCGCTGCCGGCGCTCTAATCGCAAACTGGCAAACCCGGATTAACCCAGCCTCCGCAGAGGCTGTCAAAGCACTTTTTGAACGAGAATGGCTTTCGCCAGACCAAAAGCCGATATCGACAGCAGATTGGAAAAATAAGGTCCTAGTCGTCAATTTTTGGGCCTCATGGTGCCCACCCTGCGTCGAAGAAATGCCTGCTTTAGACAAAATTCAAGGGGAATATGACCCTAAAAATATGTTAATTGTCGGCATCGGTATCGATTCACCCTCTAATATTCGTCAATTTATAGAAACAACGATCATTTCTTATCCTATTGTTTTAGGGGGGCTTGGCGGGAATGAGATCAATAAAATGCTTGGCAACCCCTCTGGGGCCTTACCATTTACAGTGGTCATCAACCCCAAAGGTCAGATTAAAGGCCGTAAATTAGGCAAGATATCCAAAGATGAGCTAAGAAAGATGATTAAAGATGCTATTTAGCAAAAGATCGTGGTTTTTAGAAACGGGCTAACTCGATATTAATTAGTCTTTAGAGCCTCTTTTACTCGCAAAACTAGTTTTTTCTGGGAATCGGCAGACCTTACGGGTATACTTCATCTTTCACGATTTACCTTAGTTCCTACCTAAATTTAGTAGTATTTTTCAATAACTGTAGCGATCTATGCAAAAAAATTCTGTTAACCGATCAGTTCTTGTTATCCAAGGCCCTAATTTAAATCTTTTAGGAAGTAGGGAGCCTGAAGTTTATGGCAAGGCTACTTTAGATGATATCCATCAAAAATTAGCTACATTAGCTAAGGAAGCTGATATTTCCTTAGAGACCTATCAGAGTAACCATGAGGGTGAACTCATTGACCGCGTCCAAAAGGCAAAAAAAGATGGGGTTAATTACATCATCATTAATCCAGGTGGCTTTACTCATACCAGTGTTGCCTTAAGAGACGCGTTAGCAGGGGTAGCAATCCCGTTTATTGAAGTGCACTTGTCCAATATTCATCAACGCGAAGAGTTTCGAAAACATTCCTACTTTTCTGATCTAGCGATAGGGGTTATTTGTGGCTTAGGGGCTCACGGATATGCACTAGCCCTCAATACGATTCAACACCAACTATCTACTAGATAAACACCCTTCAACGCGAGGTTTAACATGGACTTAAGAAAACTAAAGACGTTAATTGATCTAGTCTCAGACTCAGGAATTTCAGAGTTAGAGGTAAGCGAAGGCGAAGACAAGGTTCGCATTGTCAATACACGTGGCGGTGGCTCAAGCTCGCATTCCCAGCCTAGCTCAGCGCCCAACCCTATCGTGTTATCAGCCCCTGTAGCACTGGAGTCATACTCCCCTGAACCTATTGTGACATCTGAAGGAAGCGTGGCAACTCAAGGCTTTACACAAAAATCGCCGATGGTTGGCACCTTCTATCGTTCACCCAATCCCGAGGCGCCCTCTTTTGTCAATGTAGGCGATACCGTAACCGTTGGACAAACCTTATGCATCATTGAAGCGATGAAGCTCCTCAATGAGATTGAATCTGAGAAAGCAGGTATCGTAAAGCAAGTACTGTGCGAAAACGGTCAAGGGGTTGAGTTTGATCAACCTCTATTCATCATCGCCTAATCCTCACCAAAGTCCAAACTATGTTTGACAAAATCCTGATCGCCAATCGTGGTGAAATCGCCCTACGAATCCAGCGCGCCTGTCGTGAGCTTGGGATCAAGACCGTAGTGGTTTACTCCACGGCGGATAAAGAGGCTAAATACGTGAAGCTTGCCGATGAAGCCGTTTGTATCGGGCCCGCGCCCTCAGGTCAAAGCTATCTCAATATGCCAGCGATTATTTCTGCAGCTGAGGTCACCGATGCTGAAGCCATCCATCCAGGATATGGCTTCTTATCCGAGAACGCAGACTTTGCTGAACGCGTTGAAAAATCAGGTTTTGCATTTATCGGGCCTCGCCCTGAGTCAATTCGTTTGATGGGTAATAAGGTCTCGGCTAAAAATGCCATGATTAAAGCAGGAGTTCCCTGCGTGCCAGGCTCAGCTGGAGCATTGCCCACCGATAATCCCAAAGAGATTATTGCAAGTGCAAAACGGGTTGGCTACCCCGTGATTATTAAGGCAGCCGGTGGCGGAGGTGGTCGTGGCATGCGCGTGGTTCATACTGATGCAGCTCTCTTAAGTGCTGTGAACATGACTCGTGAAGAGGCGGGACGAGCCTTTGGTAATCCCGAGGTCTACATGGAAAAGTTTTTAGAGAAACCACGCCATGTGGAGATTCAGATATTAGCCGACACTCACGGAAATGCTCTTTGGCTTGGTGAGCGTGATTGCTCCATGCAGCGTCGCCATCAAAAGGTCATTGAAGAAGCGCCTGCCCCTGGGATTGATCGAAAACTCATTGCTAAGATTGGTGAGCGTTGTGCTGATGCGTGTAAAAAAATTACCTATCGGGGTGCCGGCACCTTTGAGTTTCTCTACGAAAATGGTGAGTTCTTCTTTATTGAAATGAATACGCGTGTGCAGGTTGAGCACCCAGTCACCGAAATGATTACTGGGATTGATATCGTGCAGGAGCAAATTAAGATTGCGGCTGGGCAAAAACTTAGTTTTCGTCAACGCGATATCGTCTTTAGAGGACATGCCATTGAATGTCGTTTAAACGCTGAAGACCCTTTTAAGTTCACTCCGAGCCCAGGACGGATTCAGTCCTGGCACATGCCGGGCGGTCCCGGAATACGAGTGGACTCGCATGCCTACAGTGGTTATATGGTCCCCCCTAATTATGATTCGATGATCGGGAAACTAATTGCCTACGGAGCAACTCGTGAGCAAGCAATCCGTCGAATGCGGATTGCTCTCTCCGAAATGGTGATTGATGGTATCCAGACCAATGTACCGCTGCATCGGGAGCTTATGCTCGACTCTAAATTTGTTGAGGGTGGCACGAGCATTCATTATCTTGAGCAACGTCTAGAGGAGCAGTCTGCTACTCGTGGCAAGAAGTAATGATGCTGTTTTGAGTCTCTAATTTAGATGCCGTATCGCGAACTTCAATTTACGGTAGTTGCTGAAATTGCGGAGCCTTTGGGTGACGCCTTAATGGAGCTTGGCGCTCTTTCGATATCGGTTGAGGATGCGGCTGCCGGTGGGTATGATGAAAATCCTCTCTACGGGGAGCCAGGACTATCTCCAGAAGTACAAGCATGGGATCTTTCCTGCGTCAAAGCGCTCTTTGACAAAGGTTTAGATCATCCCATACATGATTTGATCGCAAAACTCAAGGAAGCAGGCTTTGAAGTAAGTCCGCCTCAAGAAGTTCTCATAGAGGATCAGGATTGGGTTCGTCTTACCCAAAGCCAGTTTGAGCCAATCCAAGTAGGACAGAACATCTGGATCGTGCCATCTTGGCACCAAGAGCCCAATATTCCAAACGCTATTTGCTTAGCCGTTGATCCTGGCCTTGCGTTTGGAACAGGCAGCCATCCCACCACTCGACTCTGTCTAGAGTGGCTAGAGCAATATGGCTCTAAAGCAACATCCTTTCGTCAAAGCCTCTTAGATTACGGATGCGGCTCCGGAATTCTAGCAATTGCAGCCCACAAACTTGGATTTAAAGAGGTGTTTGGAACAGACATTGATCCGCAAGCAATTGAATCGGCGAGAGCCAATGCGCAACAAAACCAAACGCGGATTCAGTTTGAATTACCGGACAATATCGAGAGTTCGATTGGTGGCCAAGTATTTGATGTGGTGATTGCTAATATTTTGGCTAATCCATTGCAAGTTCTTGCGCCCGCCCTGATTGCCAGACTTAAACCGGGTGGTCAACTTGTTTTATCCGGAATACTGGAGCGTCAAGCAGATGAGGTGATTGCAAGCTATCAAAACAGCCTACAACTCTCTATCTGGGGCAGTGATGAGGGTTGGGTATGTCTAAGCGGCAAGTTGACCTCACAAGCCCCAAATGCGGTATTGAGCACATTGCCTTCAATGGATGCTATATCAAAGAAGCCGTGGGATATCAAAAAACAATTATTGATTGGATTGATTGCACTTTTGATTGCTTATCCATTTGTCACCGCACTTTGGCGTATGCCAATACTTCATGCACTTGCTCCAATCATGGATAGTGATGCTAATTTGATCAGATGGAGCGCATTTAAAACTGCTCAAACGATCGATAACTTCTTGTGTAAATGGATTCCGTGCGATCGCAAGGCAGTTACTGATTTCAAGGCGTGGCGCTTTTTATCGGCAAACTTGGGAATTGAGGATGCAAAAAAGCTGGATTCTAGTTTTCCTAGCGGTCAGTCCCTACTTCAAATCGAACTGCAAAACCGTTTGGCTGTGCCTGTTGCCATACCCGGCCTCGAGCTGATCCTTACCGATGCGGATGAGAAAACCATTGCCCGCATACTTCTTTCTCCCGAAGAGTGGCTTCCGAAGACCTGGCAGAGCTCACATCCTGATTTTTTATTGACCGGCGCATCAGCGGGGGAGGCATTTAACCTATCAATCCCGCTTCAAATTCCCCCGAATGCCGCGGGCTATCGCCTGCGTGTAGCATATCCCACTCAATCTCCCACCAATCCATGACAGAAAGTATTTATGGCTAGCATCATTTGTGGCTCTATTGCCTACGACACCATTATGACCTTTGAAGGTCGTTTTCAAGATCAAATCTTGCCCGATCAAATTCATATTCTGAACGTAGCCTTTTTGGTACCTAGCATGCGCCGAGAATTTGGTGGCTGTGCAGGCAATATTGGCTACAACCTCAAACTACTCGGGGGTGAGCCTTTAGTAATGGCAACGGTTGGAGCCGATGCCGACCCTTACCTGCAGCGCTTAGATAGCCTTGGCATGAACCGCTCGCATGTCAAGAAACTGGATGAGGCCTTCACTGCACAAGCCATGATCACGACCGATATGGCCAACAACCAAATAACTGCCTTTCATCCCGGCGCCATGAATCAATCCCACCTCAACCGCGTAGCAGATTGTCTTGGTACGCTTGATCGCTCTCGTGCGCACTTTGGCATCGTAGCGCCGGATGGACGTATTGGCATGTGGGAGCACTGTCACCAATTTGCGGAAGCTAGTGTGCCGTTTGTCTTTGATCCAGGCCAAGGTTTACCCATGTTTAATGGACAAGAGCTTCTCGACCTGGTGAAGCTTGCTAGTTATGTCGCTGTGAATGACTATGAAGGTGAGATGCTTTGCCAGCGAACTGGTTTGTCGCTAGAGCAAATTGCCAAGCAAGTGAGGGCACTTATTGTGACTAAAGGAGCGCAAGGGGCGCAAATCTATGCGGATGGTAAGAATATTGCCATCCCAGCTGTAAAGCCAGAAAAGTTGATTGATCCAACGGGTTGTGGTGATGCCTTCCGTGGTGGACTTCTCTATGGCCTAGAAAATAAATTAGATTGGGAAACGACGGGCAGACTTGCCAGCCTAATGGGTTCAGTCAAAATTGCTCACCAAGGCCCCCAAAATCACCAGCCATCTCATTCTGAGATCATGACGCGTTTTCAAGACGCTTTTGGCTATTCCATTTAAGTCATAAAAATGGGGTCCCGAAGGACCCCATTCGAACTACCTCAACTATCCGTTCAGCTTGCGCTTAGGGACGGCTGCCTGTAGGGAAAGGCCAAGCCGCAGCCGGATTCAGCGTGGTTTGCGCTGGAACAGCAACGGCGGGCTTAGCCGCGGGCTTTTTTACAGAAGCCCCTTTCTTTTTGGCAGCAGGCCTTTTCTTAGCTGCTTTTTTAGCAGGCTTTTTCTTGGCAGCTTTTTTCTTTTTAGCAGCAGGACGCTTTTTAGCTACTTTTTTCTTAGCAGCTTTTTTAGCAGCAGGCTTCTTTGCTGCTTTTTTAGCGGCTGGCTTCTTCGCTGCTTTTTTGGCAGCTGGGCGCTTCTTTGCTGCTTTTTTGGCAGCTGGTTTCTTAGCAGCTACTTTTTTCTTAGCAGCTGGTTTCTTTGCAGCAGACTTCTTTTTGGCGATTGCCATAGTGATTCTCCTTCACGTGAGGATTAGAACAAACTACTGTTTAAGAAAACCCGACCATTACTCTGAAGGGCACCTTGCGGCGCCATCCAGGAAACGAGCGAGCTATTCATCGGCGCGCGGCTTATAACTAGGTGCTGCACGCTAATGAATCTTGGAAAAAAAGCCGCAACCTTTGCAGGAAGCGGCTTTTTAAATGGGGTGGAAAAAACGGGGAAAGAGATCCAATCGCCCTGCATGCAGGGTTTTCGCATTTCTGCCTTTTTTAATCGACTTCGAATACTAATCAACCGTCCAATCTCCTTGGTTACCGGACAGGGCGCTAATTTAGGTTTTGCTTACTCCCAATTTAACGCGCCACCGGTTTGATACTCAATTACTCTAGTCTCAAAAAAGTTTCTCTCTTTTTTCAGATCTATCATTTCTGACATCCATGGAAAAGGATTCTCTTCATTTGGATACATGGAGTCAAGTCCTATTTGCATACATCGACGATTACAAATGAATCTGAGGTAGCTTTTGAACATCGGGGCGTTCAATCCAAGCACCCCTCTTGGCATCGTATCCTCGGCGTAGCGATACTCCAATTCAACTGCTTTTTCGAAGATGCCACGAATCTCGTCTTTGAACGCAGAAGTCCATAGCTGCGGGTTCTCCAGCTTGATTTGGTTAATCAAATCGATCCCAAAATTACAGTGCATTGACTCATCACGCAGGATGTATTGATACTGCTCTGCTGCACCAGTCATCTTGTTTTGACGACCCATTGCGAGGATTTGCGTAAAACCAACATAAAAGAACAATCCTTCCATCACACAGGCAAAAACAATCAAGGAACGTAACAGTTTTTGATCATTTTCCAAAGTTCCAGTCTTAAAAGCAGGGTCCGTCAGTACATCAATATAGGGAATGAGGAACTCATCCTTTGCCCGAATCGAAGGAACTTCATGATAAGCATTAAAGATTTCGGCTTGATCCAGACCTAAAGACTCAACAATATATTGGTAAGCATGCGTATGAATCGCCTCCTCAAAAGCCTGACGGAGTAAGTACTGACGGCACTCTGGGGCAGTGATCTGTCGATAAGTACCAAGCACGATGTTGTTGGCTGCCAAAGAGTCGGCTGTTACAAAAAAACCTAGATTACGCATAATGATCCGTCGCTCATCCTCTGTAAGACCATTCGGGTCTTTCCAGAGAGCGATATCACGATTCATATTGATTTCTTGTGGCATCCAGTGGTTCGCACAACCCGCCAGATACTTCTCCCAAGCCCACTTGTACTTAAATGGCACCAATTGGTTTACATCGGTGGTGCCATTAATCACGCGCTTATCCGCTACGTTTACACGCCGCTCGATTGCATCTGTAACCGGCTTAACGGTTTGTGCAGGCGGTGCCACGGCAACCCTATCCGCTTGAACAGGTGCTAACTGTGGCTGAGCTGTGGGTACAGGCATGGATGGGGGCGGAGCAAAGCCAGTCTTTGCTAATGCAGGTGCTACTTCTTCGTCCCAGTTCAACATAATCTTCTCCTAATTCTTCCTATTTACTTTAATCTCAGTAAGGGTTACTGACACGCTTCACATTCTTCAAATCCAGGATCACCTGGACGCATGGTACATACAGGCCCATCGGCTGCCAATGCAGAAGCTGTTTCTGTACCGTTTGAAACAGAGTTCAGCTGACCCGTTGCAACCGTTGACTTCTCAACGTGGGTAGCGGCCATAGTCCGCAGATAGTAGGTGGTCTTTAAACCACGCAACCAAGCCAGCTTATAGGTATCGTCTAGCTTCTTACCTGAAGCACCAGCCATATAGATATTTAAAGATTGTGCCTGGTCGATCCACTTTTGACGGCGAGAAGCAGCTTCAACCAGCCAACTGGGCTCAAGCTCAAAGGCTGTCGCATACAAATCCCGTAAATCCTGTGGAACCCGATCGATCTTCGATAAAGTGCCATCAAAATACTTGAGGTCAGCAATCATCACCTCGTCCCAAAGCCCGCGATCTTTTAGATCCCGAACGAGATAGTCGTTTACAACCGTAAACTCACCCGACAGATTCGACTTAACAAACAAATTCTGGAAAGTTGGCTCAATGCAAGCAGAAACGCCAATAATGTTTGAAATCGTTGCGGTTGGGGCAATTGCTACGCAATTCGAGTTGCGCATCCCATGCTGCTTAATCTGGGCACGTAATGCATTCCAATCCATGGTGCTGGACTGATCCACTTCCACATAGCCACCACGCTCATCTTGAAGCATTTTGAGAGTGTCTTGGGGAAGAATGCCGCGATCCCATAAAGAGCCCTGATAGCTACTGTAGGCGCCGCGTTCTTTAGCCAACTCACTGGATGCCTGATAGGCGTAGTAGCAAACAGCCTCCATCGAAGTATCCGCAAACTTCACGGCGGCATCACTAGCATAGGGAATACGCTGCATGTGCAAGCAATCTTGGAAGCCCATGATGCCCAAACCGACTGGGCGGTGCTTCATGTTTGAGGTGCGCGCCTTAGCAACGGCATAGTAATTAATGTCAATCACGTTATCGAGCATTCGCATCGCCGTTTGAATGGTCTTCTTGAGCTTGGCGTGATCTAAGACCATTTGGCCATTTACATCCGTGGTCATATGGGCGGTCAGGTTCACCGAGCCTAAGTTGCAAACTGCAATCTCGGTCTCATTCGTATTGAGCGTGATCTCAGTACATAGGTTCGAGGAATGCACCACACCCACATGTTGCTGGGGGCTTCGAATATTGCAAGGATCCTTAAAGGTAATCCAGGGATGGCCGGTCTCAAATAACATGGCCAGCATCTTACGCCACATCTGAACTGCTGGCACCTTCTTTGATGGCTTAATCTCACCAGCCTCTGCACGCTTTTCGTAAGCAACATAGGCTTGCTCAAAGGCTTTGCCATACTTATCGTGTAAATCTGGTGTGGTTGAAGGGGAAAATAAGGTCCAATCTCCATTCTCCATCACCCGCTTCATAAACAGATCTGGAATCCAGTTCGAGGTATTCATATCATGGGTGCGACGACGATCATCACCCGTGTTCTTACGCAACTCCAAGAACTCTTCAATATCTAAGTGCCAGGTCTCTAAATACGCACAAACTGCACCCTTGCGCTTACCGCCTTGGTTGACCGCAACGGCTGTATCGTTAACTACCTTTAAGAATGGCACCACGCCCTGTGACTTGCCATTTGTACCTTTGATGTGACTTCCGAGAGCGCGCACATTGGTCCAATCGTTACCTAAACCACCTGCAAACTTCGACAGCAATGCATTCTCTTTAAGTGCTTCGTAGATACCGTCTAGATCATCATCAACGGTTGTCAAATAGCAACTAGACAACTGCGAACGTAAAGTGGCTGAGTTGAACAAGGTTGGGGTGCTCGACATAAAGTCAAAGGTGGAAAGAATTTCATAGAACTCGATTGCCCGACGCTCACGCTCAGGCTCATTGAGAGCAAGGCCCATGGCGACCCGCATAAAGAAAGCTTGGGGCATCTCAATACGATGATCCTCAATATGCAAGAAATAACGGTCATACAAAGTTTGCAAGCCAAGATAATTAAACTGCAAATCTCTGTCGGCGCTAAGTGCTGCTGAAATCTTAGCCAAATCAAACTCGAGTAAGCGCGGATCAAGTAGCTCAGCCTCAATACCTTGACGAATAAATTGTGGGAAATAATTAGGATATTCAGCTTGCATATCACCCTGCAAAACCTCACGACCTAAGATCTCTTTACGAATCACATGCATCAGAACGCGCGCGGTCACTTGACTGTATGCAGGATCCTTTTCAATCAAGGTGCGTGAGGCCAGAATCGCCGAGTCATAAACCTGTGCCATAGGTATACCATCGTATAAGTTCTTAATGGTCTCACCCATAATCGGACTAGCATCAATGTGATTTCCCAAGCCTTCACAGGCAGCCTCAAGCACTGTTCTGAGACCAACAACATTGAGGGGTTTGTTAACCCCGTTATCGCTGACCTGAACAACGGGTAAGGCAGCGTCCGCTAATTGATCTTGGCTTGCACTTTGCTGAGCCACACGCTCCTGATTGCGTTTCTCACGATAGAGAACATAGGCGCGAGCAACATTGTGCTCACCACTACGCATCAAGGTTAACTCAACTTGGTCTTGAATATCCTCAATATGAAAAGTACCGCCACTAGGACGACTACGCAATAAAGCGCGCACCACGCTCTGGGTTAACTGCTCGACCTGTTCACGAACTCGAGCAGATGCCGCACCTTGACCGCCATTCACTGCTAAAAAGGCTTTTGTAACGGCAATTGCAATTTTGGATGGCTCGAAAGCGACTACGGAACCATTGCGTCGAATAATTTTGTAGTCTGATAGCTGAGTGGCTTGAGCCAGCCCTACGCCGCCGGCTACAAAATTTGCCGATGGGGTTTGGGTCAAATTAGCCCCCGAGCCAAGACCGCCTGGATTGACTGAACTGGATTGGCCTACAGCGTGTGGGTCGGCAAAGGTCATATTGCTCCTGCTATATATATGTATTGATTAAAAAAAGGCGAAATTCACAAAAAACACTAGATGTAGTGGTTTTTCACCGCCCTAGGCACTAAGTATAGGCAAATATTTTAAATTTGGTAAGTCTTTTATGTCAGAATTTATTGGTAATTTCCCCATTAATTCCAAAAATACAATTGCCTTAAATGCTATGTAAGCAACCGCTTACCCCTTGAACTAATACTTATCGTGAAGAGCTACCAAAGGGCAATCTCTCTTCTGATAGCTTTGCTATTTTTGTTAAACGCGCCCAATCAAAGGATGGGCCGGGATCCGTCTTACGTTCTGGGGCAATATCGCTGTGCCCAGCAAACCGAAGATCGGGAAATTTCTTCAGCAAAACACCGATCATTTCAGCCAAGCTTGCATATTGCTCGTTCGTAAAAAAAACATCACCATCACCCTCTAACTCGATACCAATGGAGAAATCATTGCATTTCTCCCGTCCAAAAAATTGGGATATACCTGCATGCCACGCGCGTTTATGCAGAGAGATAAATTGCGTCGTTTTTCCATTACGATCAATCAAGAAATGGCTTGATACCTTTTGATTGGCAATTTGCTCAAAATAGGGGTGTGCCGTAGGATCCAAATTATTTTGAAAGAAATCAATAATATGGTGCCCTCCAAATTGACCAGGGGGAAGACTAATGTGATGGATTACAGCCAAATCAACGGCAATACCCTCGGGTCGCTCATCAAAATTTGTGGATGCGCGCCACTGCGCTTTACCCCACCAGCCTTTTTGACTAATGCTATCGCGGTGTTCTGCACAGCAGTAATAACGCCCGTCTTGGGCTAGCGCATCGTTTTGAGGCAGATGAAGATCGCAATACGCACAGGAGACCATCTCTTGAGGCTTTGCGGTGGTCGGTTCTGTTTGCTTGATCTGGTTATCTGCAGCCCGATTCTTATTCTTCTTTTTAGCGATGAACCACCAATAGGCAAGCCCTAGACCTAAAAACAATAATCCCCACTTAAACAAGGCTATGCTCGCTGCAAAATAACTTCAGCAACAAAACGGGTCCCCGCATAAGTCAATAATAGGGCAAAAAATCCACCCAAGACCCAGCGCACCGCACTTGGTCCTCGCAAGCCAACTCGGATACGTGCGACTACAAGCCCAGTAAATAAAGCCCAGGAGAGGAGCGCAAATACCGTTTTGTGATCAAACACTAAGGGCTTACCAAATAGCTCTTGCGAGAAAAATAGACCCGAGAAGACCGTCATGGTTAATAAAACATAACCAACGTAGAGCAAACGGAACAAAAAGCTTTCCATCGTTAAAAGAGGGGGCAAACTCTCTACCCAGGTCGGTGCACCCGCCATACCATTTGCCATACCCTTGCGTAAAGCCCGATCCTGAAAACGCATTAACACCGCTAACATCGCTGCAAGGCTAAAAAAACCGACCGCAAAGGTAGCCACAATAAAGTGTGCTTTAAACCAAGGGTCAGCAACTGCGCGCTGTGAGATTACCGACCCAGGGAACAAGTCAGGCAGGACCGCACAAAACATCGCCATACTGATGGCCATTAAGCGCAAACTAGAAATGGGCAAAAAGAAACTTTGGATCCAATAAAAACTCAGCCCCACCCAGGCCATTAAAGAAAGGTCTTGAGCAAAGCCGAATACAAAGGTATCGCCGTTAAAGATGGAATCATGCAATAAGGTTCCATGAATGATTAAGACAATCAATATCAAGGTCTGGACTAAACCCACAAAAAATGGGGTCTCGGGTCGTTTTTGGTCGCGATAGCCCAAAACGATGATCAATAAGAGATAAAGAATGGATGGCAACCAGCCAAATCCTGAGTAACCTAAAATAGTCATTTCGAAAGTCTAATCGATAAATGCTAGAGAACCTGACCGACCGCTTAAGTCGTGTGGTTAAAACCATGCGGGGTCAAGCACGCCTCACAGAAAGCAATACCGCCGAGATGTTACGCGAGATCCGTCTGTCCCTGCTAGAGGCTGACGTTGCTCTCCCCGTCGTGAAGAGCCTGATGGAGCAAATCAAGTTTAAGGCGCTTGGTGAAGATGTAATTGGCAGCCTCACCCCGGGTCAAGCATTGGTTGGGGTCGTGCAGCGTGAGCTATCGCTCATGATGGGAGGTGATGAGGGGCAGAGTGGTAAGTTAAATTTAGCCACCCAACCCCCGGCAGTGATTTTGATGGCAGGTCTCCAAGGCGCTGGAAAAACCACTACCGTCGCTAAACTTGCTAAGTTTTTACAAGAGAAGCATAAGAAAAAGATATTAACGGTCTCTTGTGATATTTATCGTCCTGCCGCCATCGAGCAGTTAAAAACGGTCAGCGCGCAAGTAGGGGCTGATTTCTTTCCAAGCGCTATCGAACAAAAGCCTACTGATATTGCCAATGCAGCGCTCGACTGGGCAAAGCGTCACTACCATGATGTCTTGATTGTCGACACGGCGGGTCGTTTAGGTATTGATGCACAAATGATGCAGGAGATTCAATCTCTGCACACCAATCTAAAGCCGATTGAAACCCTCTTTGTGGTTGATGCCATGCTTGGTCAAGACGCTGTTAATACGGCCAAAGCGTTTCATGAAACGCTCGCACTCACCGGGGTCATTCTCACTAAGTTAGACGGTGACTCGCGTGGTGGCGCAGCGCTCTCTGTTCGTCAGATCACTGGTGTACCAATGAAATTTATTGGTGTTTCTGAAAAAATGGATGGGCTCGAAGCCTTTGATGCGGAAAGGATGACCAGCCGTATTTTGGGCATGGGCGATATATTGGCCTTAGTTGAGCAAGCCCAACAAAACGTCAATGTTGAGCAAGCCCAAAAACTTGCCAGCAAGATTCAAAAGGGTGGATTTGACCTGAGTGATTTCCGTGAACAGCTCATGCAAATGCAAAATATGGGCGGTATGGCAAATTTACTGGATAAGCTCCCAAGTCAAATTGCTCAGCAAGCGAGTAAAGCCAATTTGGGGATGGCTGATAAGCAAATGAAGCATATGCAAGGCATTATCGACAGCATGACCCCGCAAGAACGGGCCAAGCCAGATTTATTAAAAGCAAAACGTAAGCAACGCATTGCTGCAGGTGCCGGAGTCCAAGTTCAAGAAGTCAATCGCATGCTTGCGCAATTTGAACAAATGCAATCAATGATGAAACAAATGAAGGGTGGCAAGATGGCGAAGATGATGGGGTCTCTTGCTGCGCGCGGTGCCGCCAAAGGGCTCGGCGGACTTTTCAAAAAATAACTCTAGAGAAGATTGTCCTTTGCAGCCCGAATGATCGCAATAGCCTTCTCTGTGATTTCATTCACAGGCACTAACTGAGCTGTACTCTCACCACGCCCCTGAAACTCCACATTGCCCTCTTTCAAACTACGCTCACCAATGACGAGGCGATAAGGAACCCCAATGAGTTCCCAGTCAGCAAACATTGCCCCAGGGCGTTCGCCACGATCATCCAATACCAAATCAATTCCAGCGTTTTGTAATTGGTGATGCAACTCATCGGCTGCCTGTCGGACCATCTCCGACTTATCATAGCCAACCGGACAAATCACAAGCTCGAAAGGGGCCATCGAGATCGGCCAGAGAATACCTTTTTCATCATGACCTTGTTCAATCGCGGCGCCCAGTAAACGCGTAACACCAATTCCATAACAGCCCATCACCATCGGCTGCGACTTACCATTCTCATCAAGGTAAGTACACTTCATTGCTTCTGAATATCGCGTTCCCAACTGAAATACATGTCCTACTTCAATTCCACGACAGATTTCCAAAGCTCCTTTGCCATCTGGCGAAGGATCGCCTGCGACCGCATTCCGAATATCGGCCACAACAGGTTCTGGTAAATCACGGCCCCAGTTCACGCCCGATAAATGATAACTAGCCTCATTGGCGCCGCAGACAAAATCGCACATGTTCGCCACTGTCCGGTCAGCCACTACTTGGATCAATGGGCTTAAGCTAACAGGGCCTAGATAACCAACTGGGGAATGACAAGCTGTTTTTATCTCCTCATCGCTGGCAAATCGAAACGCTGCCAAACCGGGCACTTTATTGACCTTAATTTCGTTAAGCTCATGGTCGCCTCGAAGCAAAAGCATGAATAACTTAGCTGGGCCAGAGTCTTGATCAACTGCCAACACCAGGGATTTAACGGTCTGCGTCAATGGAATCTTTAAAAACTGCGCAACATCTTCACAGCGCTTTTGCTCAGGGGTCGAGACCTTCTGCATTGTCTCTTTTGGTGCTGCACGTTTAGCAATTAAGGCAAGAGACTCTGCAGCCTCAAGATTGGCTGCATAGTCAGAGTTTGGGCAATACACAATAGCATCTTCACCCGTATCTGCAATCACATGAAACTCTTGGCTACCAGAACCGCCAATTGCCCCATTGTCAGCAGTGACGGCTCGAAATGTTAAGCCCATACGCTTAAAGACCCGGACATACGCATCAAACATCAAGGCATAGGAGCGTTTTAAACCCTCCACATCACGATCAAAAGAGTAGGCATCTTTCATGCTGAATTCACGGCCACGCATAATTCCAAAACGCGGGCGGCGCTCGTCTCTAAACTTTGTTTGAATTTGATAAAAGTTAACGGGTAACTGTTTGTAACTCTTAATTTCAGTGCGAGCCAAATCCGTGATGGCCTCCTCTGAGGTTGGCTGGATTAAGAAATCGCGTTCATGACGATCTTTAATACGCAGGAGCTCTGGCCCCATTTTTTCCCAACGGCCTGTTTCTTGCCATAGCTCTGCCGGCTGCACGATGGGCATCAAAAGTTCAATCGCCCCTGCACGGTTCATTTCTTCCCGAATAATGTTTTCAACCTTGCGGATTACCTTAAGGCCTAAGGGGAGATAGTTATAAATACCGGCACTAAGCTTACGAATTAAGCCAGCCCGTACCATCAGTTGGTGGGACACGACCTCAGCATCGGCTGGGGCCTCTTTAAGTGTTGCAAGAAAGGTTTGTGATGCTTTCATGAGTAGCTATAATAAAACGTTGATTTTAAAGGATTAAAGATTAGGGGACCAAAGGTACGATTATGCTCGACCGCGAAGGCTACAGACCTAATGTCGGGATTGTTCTCCTCAATGCTCGTAATGAAGTATTTTGGGGTAAACGCATAGGACAACACTCATGGCAATTTCCGCAAGGCGGAATACAGCATGGCGAAAGCCCTGAACAAGCGATGTATCGTGAATTGCACGAGGAAGTTGGACTGTTCCCGCATCATGTTGAGATTCTGGGTAGAACCCGCGACTGGATTCGTTATGACGTCCCAGAAGAATTTATGCGGCGCCAAACCGTCAACCGTAATCAGCGCGTTGGCTATAAAGGTCAAAAGCAAATTTGGTACCTACTTCGAATGCTCGGTCAGGATCATGAGATCCAACTCAGAGCTACTGCTCATCCAGAATTTGATGCATGGCGCTGGCACCCTTATTGGATTGAGCTTGATACCGTGATTGATTTCAAACGCGAGGTTTACCAATTAGCACTCTCAGAGCTGGCGCGCTTTATTGCCGCCAGCACTGCAATGCATCAGCTTACCTGGGGAATGCCATTCGAGTCTTCGCGCACACTATGAAACGATCACTCTGCACCATCGCTTTAACGTTGATCTTGGCTGGGTGCTTTTCTGATCCCCTAGTAGATGGCACCGATCCCTTTGCGCCGACAGTGTTTAAGGAAGGATTAAGTCCGCTGCCACTTAATCCACCTAATAAAAAATATTTAGTGCCGTTCTCGGTCTCACAAATAACTGTTTTTACTTTTGCAGTCGATATGGAGTCTATCAAAATAGGCAATGATGGCGTTACACGTTATATCGTTGTGATTACCAATCCCAGTGGTGGACAAAATGCTTACTTTGAAGGAATTCGTTGCGATACTTTCCAATGGCGCCTCTACGGCACTTTGGAGACCAATCAACAGTGGCGACCAAATCCATTGGGACAATGGTTGACCATTAAAGACAATGTGCCCAACCGCTATCAAGCAGCGCTTGCACAGGGCGCTTTTTGTAATCTGGCCACTCAAGAAAAAAGTTTCTCTAAAGTGCTGCAATCATTAGACCCAAATAACTTTACTGGCCTAATTGCCATACCCCAATAATTATTTACTCAACAAAGTACCAATCGATTCACCTTGATATAGCCGCACTAATACATCAGGTTCTTTACCTGAAGCGATGACCGTACTTGCACCGGTTTGTAAAGCTGTTTTCGCAGCGAGTACCTTAGTTAACATGCCGCCTTTGCCTAAAGTACTTCCCGTACCGCCAGCCATTTCCTCTAACTGTGGATCACCTGCGCGGGCATGACTAAGCAAAGTTGCTGTAGTGTCTTTGCGAGGGTCGGCACTGTAGAGACCGCCTTGATCAGTCAATATCACTAGCGCATCCGCAGTAATTAAGTTCACCACCAGAGCGGCCAAACTATCGTTATCTCCAAATTTAATTTCATCGGTAACAACGGTGTCATTCTCGTTAATGATCGGCACTACCCCTAAACTCAACAACGTTTGCAAGGTTGCTTTGGCATTCGCATTGCGCTCTGCGTTCGCAAGGTCGGCATTTGTTAATAAAACTTGGGCAGTATGTACACCAAATTTTGCAAAGCACGATTCATAAACCTGCACAAGTCCCATTTGCCCAACTGCAGCCGCCGCTTGTAATTGATGGATCTCGTGTGGACGGCTAACCCACTCCAAACGTTGCATTCCTTCAGCAATAGCTCCTGAGCTCACCATTAAAACTTGGCAGCCCTGTTTTAATAAAATACTGACCTGTTCGGCCCACATTGCAATCGCGGCACGATCAAGACCAGCGCCATTATTAGTCACCAAAGTAGAACCTACTTTGACCACGATTCGTTTTACACCCGCAATACTTTTACTCATACCAATCCATCTTTGCCATATTGTTCATCTAAAAATCGGGGGTCTTCTGCCCTCTCTTCCTCTAAATCGCGTGCTTTACGAAGACCATCCAAATAATCCTGAATGGCATAACAAAGTCGGTCACAACCCTCACCATTGAGGGCTGATATCTCAAAAACAGGGCCATCCCATTTAAAGCGCTTCAGAAAATCCTTGATCACTTTTTGGCGCTCCTCAGGCTGGAGCATATCGACCTTATTGAGTACCAACCAGCGGGGTTTTTGATAAAGCGCCTCATCATACTTGCGCAACTCATTCACAATGGCTTTAGCATCGGCAACGATATCCACATTCTCATCAAACGGCGCAACATCCACTAAATGCAATAACACGCCCGTGCGTTGCAGATGTCGCAGGAAGCGATGCCCCAAGCCGGCGCCTTCCGCAGCTCCTTCAATAAGACCAGGAATATCTGCAATCACGAAGCTGCGTTCACTGCCCACTCTCACCACACCTAAATTGGGGTGTAAGGTTGTAAATGGATAATCAGCAATCTTAGGTCTCGCGTTTGATACTGCTGTAATGAGGGTTGATTTGCCAGCATTGGGCATACCCAATAAGCCGACATCGGCCAATACTTTCAGTTCAAGTTTTAGCTTACGGCGTACTCCTGGCTTGCCATTTGTTTTTTGGCGAGGCGCGCGATTGGTACTGCTCTTGAAATGAATATTGCCCCAGCCGCCAACACCGCCCTCTGCAAGACATAAGCGTTCGCCATGCTTCGTTAGGTCGGCAATAAGATCACCTGTTTCAAAATCTGTGATGATTGTTCCTACTGGCATTCGCAACTCAATATCATCGCCAGCCCGACCATAACAATCTGCGCCTCGACCTGGCTCACCATTTTTTGCCAAATGTGTTTTTGAGTAACGATAGTCGATTAGGGTATTAATGTTTCGATCAGCAATTGCATAAACACTACCGCCACGGCCGCCATCGCCACCATCAGGACCGCCGAATTCAATGAACTTCTCGCGCCGCATAGAGGCACTCCCAGCGCCACCATCGCCAGCAATGACCTCAATTTTTGCTTCGTCGATAAATTTCATGAATAAAAAAGGCCTCGCAATTTGCGAGGCCCATTCCTGTTGATTAACTTAGTTGAAAGAAATCTCAGTCAGGCCGCTTAAGAGCGAGGCAAGACTGAAACCTGGGACTTCTTCAAAGCCCCTTTCACACCAAATTCGACCTGACCATCAATCAATGCAAACAACGTGTGATCCTTGCCCATACCAACATTGGTACCAGGATGCACTTTAGTACCACGTTGACGAACAATAATGCCGCCAGCATGGATCGATTGACCGCCATAAACCTTAACGCCTAAACGTTTTGATTCTGAGTCGCGTCCGTTACGTGTTGAGCCGCCGCCTTTTTTCTGTGCCATATTTTTCTCCTAAACTCAGGCCTTAATCGACTTAATCAG
>Ga0214921_10000498_pt1 | contig 73068 bp, 69 predicted proteins | sample LL1505_MetaG_FD_177992 | JGI IMG/M metagenome (GOLD analysis project Ga0214921, IMG submission 177992) | Freshwater microbial communities from Lake Lanier, Atlanta, Georgia, United States - LL-1505 | ecosystem: Environmental > Aquatic > Freshwater > Lake | place: USA: Georgia | collected... | reverse complement strand
ACGTGGCACTGATCACACTGAACCGACCTCAGGCGCTCAACAGCTTTACCCGCACCATGCACCACGACCTGTGGGCTGCACTGGACCAAGCTGAAGCCGACCCCGCCATTCGGGCCTGTGTGATCACTGGCGCAGGGCGGGGCTTTTGCGCCGGGGCGGACTTGGCGGACTTTGACTTTACCCCCGGGCCCGACATGGTGAAGCGCGCCGACCCCGGCCCGGTGATCGACCAAGCCTTCAACCCGACCACCCGGCGCCTGCAGTCGCTACGCATGCCCTGCGTGGCAGCCGTCAATGGCGTGGCGGCCGGCGCGGGCGCCAGCCTGGCCATGGCCTGCGACATTGCGATTGCCGCACCCAGCGCCAGCTTTATTCAGGCCTTCAGCAAAATTGGCCTGGTGCCCGACGCAGGGGGTAGTTGGCTGCTGGTGGAGCGTCTGGGGCTGGCGCGCGCAATGGCCCTGGCCATGACCGGCGACAAGCTGCCGGCGCCTCAGGCCAAAGAGTGGGGCATGATTTGGGACGTTGCCGACGACCCTTTGGCCGCCGCGCTGGCCTTGGCCGAGCGTCTGGCGAATATGCCCACCACCGCGCTGGTAGCAACACGCGCCCTGTTGCAAGGCGCCAGCACCCGATCTCTCAGCGCGCACCTGGACATCGAGCGCGACACGCAATCAATGATGGGCGCGACGCACGACTATCTTGAGGGCGTGAAAGCGTTTTTGGAAAAGCGACCGGCCCGATTTACAGGGAAATAGGCAAGCCCTCAAGCCCAACCGTGGGGCAGCTCAGGAGCCGTGGTGCTGCCTCAAAGTGCGGGCATGTCCACCACGCGAAGCGTCGCGTGTGCCACCGCGCAAACTTGAACTCCGCCGGGGGCTTCGGTCTCGACATCGACCGCCACCACACAGAGGGTGCTGCCGACTTGGAGAGTTCGGGCCTTGGCGACCAGCGATGGACCACGGGCAGGCGCAAGAAAGTTGACATGCAGGTCGACCGTGACGGCGATCTTGCCGGCCGGTAGCGCCGTCGTGGCCGCTGCGCCCGCCGCATGGTCTGCGAGGCCGGAGACCGTGCCCCCGTGAAAAAATCCGTTGAACTGGAGCAGTTCGGGTTTGCTGGCCAGCGACAGGACCACGCGGCCCGGTTCGGCCGAGACTACTTCAACGCCCGCCGCGCGGGTGTAGCCGGTGATTGAGGTGACTTTGCGGACGAGTTGCTCTGGTGTCATGGGCTAAGAAGAAGTCGTAGAACCGATCGGGTTATCGCGAAGGCCACAAGCCTGAGGCCCGCCCTGCATTGCCAATGCGCCATGTCGTGCCACCCAAGGGCAACACCAAGGGCAGACGCAGGAGGCGCTTGTCCCGCGCTACCAGCGCCGTGGCGCGACGCGCAGGGCCCAAGAGCAGCGACAGGTCGTCGAGCCTGTTGAGCCGCCACGAACCGCCCTGCCCGCGCGTGCCCACCTCCAGGCCCAGCCATTCGTCACCCGCGGCAAAGCCTGCGGTTTCGGCGGCACCGCCGCGCAGCACGCTCTTGACGAGTACCGTGCCGTTGGCCTCGGCTACCCGCAGGCCCAGGCGCTGAGCGATCTGGGCCGGGTCTTCATGCACTTGCAAGCCTTGGGCGTTCAGCAGAGGCTTGAGCGGCAGCTCCCGGGTGCTGTGCACCCAGGCTTTGATTTCTTTTTCCCAGCTGCGGCCGGTCAGGGCGTGCAGCACCGCCAGTAAATCGGCCTCGGCCATGGGGCCACCGGCACACCGGTCCCACAGCCCGCGCATCACCGCATCGAGCGTGGTGCGGCCCTGGCCGCGCAGGCTCAGGTCCAGGCACAGAGCCACCAGCGCGCCCTTGGTGTAATAACTCACCGTGGCGTTGGGGGTGTTTTCGTCTTGACGGTAGTACTTCACCCAGGCGTCAAAGCTCGCTTGGGCCACCGTTTGCACGGCCCGCCCGGGGGTTTGCAAGACCTGGTTCACGGTTTTGGTGAGCAGTTTGAAGTAGCCGCCGTCATCCAAAAGGCCGGCACGGCGCAGCAGCAAGTCGTCGTAGTAGCTGGTAAAGCCCTCAAAAAACCAAAGCAGCCCGGTGTAGTTTTCCTGGGCATAGTCGTACCGGGCAAATTCGGCGGGGCGCAGGCGCTTGACGTTCCAGGTGTGAAAGTATTCGTGGCTGATGAGGCCCAACAAGGTGGTGTAGCCGTCGCTGGTCTTGGCGTCATTCAAGCGCGGAAGGTCACGCCGGGCGGCTATCAGGGCCGTAGAGTTGCGGTGCTCCAGCCCGCCGTAGCTGTCGTCGACGGCGTTCAGAAAGAACACGTAGTGCGCGAAGGGCGCCTGGTCGGCCAGATGCTTGGCGGCAGGGTCGCCTTTGGCATGCCAGAACTGCAACTGGGTTTCACAAATTTTTTGGGTATCGCGCAGCAGGCGCCCGCCGTCAAACGAGGGTAACGCGCCCGCCACGACCAGACGGTGTGGCACGCCGCAGGCGTTGAAGGTGCCGCTCCAGAACGCGCCCAGCTCCACCGGGCAGTCGGCCAGCTCGTCATAGTCGGCCGCCTGGTAGCGGCCGAAACCACTGCGGTCCACCGCAATGGCAGGCAAACCTGTCGCCACACTCCAGCCCTGCATGTCCGGGTGGCGAACGATGTCGAGCGCCTGGGTCTGGTCGGTAGCTCCGTCAGCCATCAGGCACAGGCTGGTCGCATTAAAAAAGCCGCGCGCCGAGTCCAGCCAGCTGGTGCGCACGGAGTTGTCCAAGGCGTAAATCTCGTACTGCACTTGCAAGGGCTGGTCGGGATCGCAGGCCACTTGCCAAGTGGCTTTGTGGGTCTGGCGCACGTCCAAAGGCTGGTTGTTTTGGCGGCACTGCAAATTTTGAAGGTGCTTGGCAAACTCACGCACCATGTAACTACCGGGAATCCAGACCGGCAGACGCAGCGTTTGTACAGCCGTCGGACGGGCGAGCGTCAGCGTGACGCGCCACAAATGGGCGTGCAGGCTGGCCGCTTCGACCCGGTAATGGACCGCCCAGGTCGCCGGGGGGTGCGCTGCGGTAGAGCGCTTAGCCTTTGGCGGCATCGGACAACATCTGTTCAACTTTCTTGCTGTCCACCGCGCCTGGCACCCGCGTGCCATTGGTGAACAACAAGGTAGGCGTCCCGGTGATCTTGTGCTTGTGACCTAGCTCGACGTTGCGTGCCAGCGCGCTGGTGTCGCACATGGCAGCCGCTGCGGGGGCATTTTGGTCGCGCAACATCCAATCTTGCCAAGCGAGTGCGCGGTCTTTGGCGCACCAGAGCGCTTTGGATTTTTCAGTGGAGTCCGCGCCCAGGATGGGGTACAAAAACAGGTAGATGGTGACGTTGTCGACCTTTTGCAGGTCGCGCTCAAAGCGTTTGCAGTAGCCACAATTGGGGTCTTCAAACACCGCCATTTTGCGCTCGCCGTTACCGCGCACGATCGTAAAAGCATCTTTCAGCGGCAGGGTCTCGAACTTGATCGCAGTGAGTTTGTCCACCCGCTCCTCGGTCAGGTTGCGGCGGTTGCGGGTGTCAATCAGGTTGCCCTCAATCAGGTAGTTGGCCTGCGCATCGGTGTAGTAAATCTCGGTGCCATTGACCCGCAACTCAAACAAGCCTGGAATATCGGTTTTGCGGACCTCGTCAATCGCCTTGAGCTGCGGCAGACGGGCTGCCATGTTTTTGCGGATGGCCGCTTCTTGCGCCAAGGCGCTCAGGCTCAAAGCGGCGAGCAGCGCAAGCAGCAGGGATTTGAAATAGTTTGGCATCGCAAGAGCGGGGTAGAAATAGATGTTGAGACCGGGAATGGCGGTCAGTGTCCTTGCAAGCCCATGGCGCGTTCGGCTACCCAGGTTTTGAGAGGCCCACTGCGCTCAAAGGCGCGCATGCCCGCATTGCGCAGGCTGCGCGCCCAGCTGCTGTCCCGCGAAAATAACTGTTGCAAGGCATCGCCTGCGCCACCAATCAACGCCAACTCGGCCTTGCGCGCACGTTCATAGCGGCGCAGCAAGCGCAGGTCGCCCAAGGTGCGCCAGTAGGGTCGAGACTCCAATACTGCGGCCAGTTCGGCCACATCGCCCAAGCCCAGGTTCAGGCCCTGGCCGGCCAAGGGGTGTACCGTATGGGCCGCGTCTCCGGCCAGCAACCAGGCCCCTTGGGCGCCCACGCCACACCAATGCGTCGCCTGCGAATGCTGCAAGGGCCAGGTCTGGCGCTGGCTGCTCAGTTGCACGTCGCCTAGTGCATGGTGGCTTGCGGCTTGCAGTTGCAGAGCAAACTCCTGGGGGTCCATGGCTTGCAGGGCCTGTACGCGCTCGGGCGATGCCGACCAAACCACGGCACAACGGCGGCCAGCGTCTCCATCCAGCGGCAGCAAGGCGACGATTTCGCCCTGGCCCTCGGGCTGCGAAAACCACTGGCGCGCCACTTGGCCATGGGGCAAGGTGCAGTCCACGCGTGCTGCCAAGGCCCATTGCGCATATGGCTGGACTGCGAACTCGACACCAAACTCTTCGCGTGTGCGACTGGCCTTGCCCTCACACACCACGGTCAGTGGCGCCGCCTGAGGCGTGTTGACCACTTCAATCAGGCTCTGAAAGCCCAAGGCAGCGCCCAGCAGCCTTTCGAGTTCGGGCACATCGACGATCCAGTTCAAGGCCTCTGACGAAGAGGCGGCAGCGTCAAAACGGGTGGAACCTCCGGCGTCGCCCATCACTTCCATGGCAAGCACCGGCGTGGCGTGCAGCGCATCGGGCCAGCAGCGCAGGCCTTGCAGCAGTTTGCGGGAAGCGGGATTCAGCGCATAGGCGCGCACGTCGCTGTGACCGTCCGCCGCGGTGGCGGCCCCCCCCGATCGCTGGTCTACCAACGCCACCCGGAGCCGCTGAGACGCCAGTTGCAAGGCCAGCGTGCGGCCAACAATGCCAGTGCCGCGGATACAAACGTCAAAAGGTCGTGCCATGCGGGGCATTGTAGGAGCGGCCTCACCAGTGCGTCGCGGTGGCACTTTGCTTAACCCCACATTTGGTGGGCAGCTACCACGGGCCCGACAGGGTCATCGGGCTTCTGGCACAGTGAGGGAAAGAGTCCTGACCGCCAAACGAGGAGAAAGCAATGTTCCGACGGCTCCCCCTTGCCCTCTGCATGGCCTTCGCCCTGGGGCTGGCGCAGAGTGCCCAAGCCATGAGCTTGCGGGAGCTCCGCGCACTTGAGAAGAACGATCCACAGGGCGATGTGTACGCTTTGTATTACCTGGTGGGGCTGATGGAGGGCACGCTAGAGTTCCACGCCAACGCAGTGCGGATGGGCGCGGCACCCAGCATTTGCCTGCTAGGGCGACGCTTGGAGCCGCGCATGGCAGGCGAGCTTTTCGACACCGAGTTGCGCCGCCGAGCAGAGTTGTACGAGGTCGATATGCCGGCACAACTGGTCATGGCCAATGCCTTGGCCACGGTGTACCCGTGCAACTAGCCCCAGGCCAGGCCTGTGCGGGGCTGGCCATTCGCGCAGGTGCTGCTTATTACAATCTGCGGCTCGCCGGCAAGTCCGGCCGCCGCGCAACGCCTTTGGGCTGACTGCGCAGTGCACCCACCCCATCCAAAGGACACTTCATGAAATGCGGCATCGTAGGCCTGCCCAATGTCGGTAAATCGACCCTGTTCAACGCGCTGACCAAGGCGGGTATCGCTGCCGAAAATTATCCGTTCTGCACCATCGAACCCAACGTCGGGGTCGTCGAGGTGCCCGATCCCCGCTTGCAGCAACTCGCCGCCATCATCACGCCGGAACGGATCGTGCCGGCGATTGTCGAGTTCGTGGACATTGCGGGCCTCGTGGCAGGCGCGAGCACAGGCGAGGGTCTGGGCAACAAATTCTTGGCCCATATCCGCGAGACCGATGCCACGATCAATGTGGTGCGCTGCTTTGAAGACGACAACGTGATACACGTGGCCGGTCGGGTGGACCCGATTGCCGACATTGAAGTGATCCAGACCGAACTCTGCTTGGCCGACCTGAGCGCGGTAGAAAAAGCCCTGCACCGCGTGACCAAGCTGGCCCGCTCGGGCGACAAGGAGTCGATCAAGCTGGTGTCGATCTTGGAAAAGTGCCAGGCCGCGCTGAACGAAGCCAAGCCGGTCCGAACGATAGAGTTCAACAAGGAAGAGCTTCCTTTGCTCAAGCAGTTCTTCCTGATTACCGCCAAGCCCGCCATGTTTGTGGCCAATGTGGCCGAGGACGGTTTTGAGAACAACCCGATGCTGGACCGCCTGAAGGATTTCGCCGCCGCGCAAAAAGCGCCGGTCGTGGCTATCAGCGCGAAGCTGGAAGCCGAAATGAGCGAGATGAGCGACGAGGACCGCCAGATGTTCCTAGAAGAGTTGGGCCAAACTGAGCCGGGCCTGAACCGGCTGATCCGTGCCGCGTACACGCTATTGGGCTTGCAAACCTATTTCACGGCAGGCGTAAAGGAGGTCCGCGCCTGGACGATTCATGTCGGCGACACCGGGCCTCAGGCGGCAGGCGTGATTCATACCGACTTTGAAAAGGGCTACATTCGCGCGCAGACGATTGCTTTTGACGATTTCATCGCATTCAAGGGTGAGCAAGGCGCAAAAGACGCCGGCAAGATGCGTGCAGAAGGCAAAGACTATGTCGTCAAGGACGGCGATGTGATGAATTTCTTGTTCAGTTCCTGAATCCAAACTACTTACTAGGAGAATGCCATGGCCGGATTAGTGAAAGAGATCGATCCCGACGGTTTGCTTGAGTTTTCGGTGGTCTACACCGACCGGGCCCTCAACCACATGTCGCAACGCTTTCAGGGTGTGATGCGCGACATCTCGGGCATTCTCAAATCGGTCTACCACGCGCCCTCAAGCGTGCTGGTGCCCGGCAGCGGCACTTTTGGCATGGAGTCGGTCGCACGCCAATTTGCCACCGGCAAAAAGGCGATGGTGCTGCGCAACGGTTGGTTCAGCTACCGTTGGACACAAATTTTTGACATGGGCCACATCCCAGCACAGACCATCGTGCTGAAGGCGCGCCGCACCTCGGATGCATCGCAATCGCCATGGGTCCCCTGCCCCATCGACGAAGTGGTGGCCACCATCCTGGCTGAAAAACCCGATGTGGTGTTTGCGCCCCACGTGGAAACCTCGGCCGGCATGATCTTGCCTGACGGCTACCTGCGGGCCGTGGCGGACGCCGTCCACCAGGTCGGCGGGCTCTTTGTGTTGGACTGCATCGCCTCAGGAACCATCTGGGTGAACATGGAAGCGACCGGCGTGGACGTACTGGTGACTGCGCCTCAGAAAGGCTGGAGCGGCTCGCCCTGCTGCGCCATGGTGATGCTGAGCGCCCGCGCTCGCACCGCCATCGACAGCACAACCAGCAGTAGCTTTGCCTGCGACCTGAAAAAGTGGCTGCAAGTCATGGAGGCCTATGAAAACGGCACCCACATGTACCACACCACCATGCCGACCGACGCCCTGACGCGACTGCGCGAGGTCATGATCGAGACTCAAGACTACGGCTTTGAGAAAGTCCGCGACGAGCAACTCGAGTTGGGGCAAAAAGTGCGTGCACTGATGGAAAACCGGGGCCTGATCAGCGTGGCCGCCGACGGCTTTAAGGCGCCGGGCGTGGTCGTTAGCTACACCACCGACCCCGGCATGCACAACAGCAAGAAGTTTTTGGAACTGGGCCTGCAAACGGCGGCAGGTGTGCCCCTGCAATGCGACGAGCCGGCGGATTTCATGACCTTCCGCATCGGACTGTTTGGCTTGGAAAAACTGCACAACGTGGACCGCAGCGTGGGCCATCTGGCGGCGGCGTTAGACCAAATGGGGTTGGCAGCCCACTAAGGCGTGTCTGAAGCGCCCGACCCGTCGCAAGCGGGTCTGGGTCCGGGTCCGGGTCCAGTTTTTTGCAGATTTCAACGCGCCCCTGACAGGGCATTCAAGGAGACAAGCATGTTCAGTCATGTCATGTTGGGCGTGAGCGATTTAGCACGGTCACAAAAGTTTTATGACGCCCTGTTGGGCACCTTGGGCCTGGGCCCTGGCTTTGCCAACAAGAACCGCTTTTTCTATCGGAGCCCAACCGGCACCTTTGCCATCAGCACCCCCATCAACGGCGAGCCCGCAAGCCACGGCAATGGCAGCACCATCGGTTTTGCGATGCAGTCCATCGAGCAATGCAACGCCTTCCATGCGGCAGGCATCGCCCATGGCGGCACGACCTGCGAAGATCCTCCCGGGTTTCGCGAAGGCCCGACCGGCAGCCTCTACCTGGCCTACCTGCGCGACCCCGACGGCAACAAGATTTGTGGCCTTTATCGACCGGTGAAATAAGTGAGCACGCGCTTACGCGGGCGCCCTTAATTCCCACCCTTCTTCGACTTCGCCCTCGGGTGGGCGGCATCGTAGGCCTTGGCCAGATGCTGGAAGTCCAGGCGGGTGTAGACCTGGGTGGTGCTGATGTTGGCGTGACCCAGTAGCTCCTGCACCCCACGCAGGTCGCTGCTGGACTGCAGCACATGGCTGGCAAAAGAGTGGCGAAGCATGTGCGGGTGAACCGGTGTGGCCATGCCCGCCTGCAGGCTGCGCCGCTGCAAACGTTGCCACACCGATTGCGCGGTCAGGCGGGTGCCGTGGCGCCCTTGAAACAGCGCGGCCGACGCGTGTGATTGACGTTGCTGAGCGCCAGAGGAAGCGCCCCCTGTCGGTGCGCCTCTACCGCGCAACACCAGCCAACGCTCCAACGCATGCAAGGCGGCAGCCCCAACCGGCACACTGCGCCGCTTGGAGCCCTTGCCCAACACATGGGCCTGGGCCTCCTGCATGTCAACCCAGCCCTTGGCCTGGGGGCTCGCCACCACATCCAGCCCAACCAGTTCTCCCACCCGCAAGCCGCTGCCGTACAAGAGCTCCACCATGGCGGCATCGCGGGCCTCAAGCCAGGCATCGTCATCGCTTCGGAACTCGGCGAACTGAACGGCGTCGTCCACACCCAAGGCCTTGGGCAGCGGCTTGGGGGCTTTGGGCGAGCGCACGTCTTGTACCGGATTGCTGGCCACGCGCCCCTGACGGCCTAGCCACGCATAAAAGCCGCGCCAGCCACTCAATATCAGCGCAATGCCGCGGCCGCTGCGCCCCGCGCTGTGCATCGCCGCCACCCAGCGACGAATGTGGTGATTTTTGACGTCGACCAGCGCCACCGCCGGGCCCGTGGGGCCGGGCACCGCAGCCGCAAAGGCCTGCAACTTGACCAGATCCAGCGCATACAGCTCGACGGTGCGCGCAGCCAGTCGCTTTTCTACGCGCACATGCTCCAGATAGCCCTCAATCAATGCGCTATCGGAGTACACGCTTCGGACTTGGTCGGCGAAATCAGCGCAGGCGGCTGAGCGCGGCGCTGGCCACTTCGCCAATGCGCGCCAAAAAGTCGGTGCCCATGCCACCATGAAAACGCTGCGCGTCCATGGAGGCCAGCACCAACAGGCCAAACGCGGGCGCGCTACTGCCGGCCTCGCCGCTGCGCAGAGGAATCAAGGCCACCGAACTGGCTGCTTCAGGTTTGTCCAACCACGCGGCCACTTCAAAACCGGTGTTCAGGCCGCAAAAGGGCTCGGACAAGGAGGACGCAAACAACTTGGCCTCGTCGGTGACGCCTTGAACGTAGCCGGCGTCGGCATGTTCGCTGGCCAGGCCCCACAAACGCACGGCCACCTGGGGCACCGAAAACTGATCCTTGATGTCCTGCGCAATCAGCCCAGGCAGCGTTTCGGCCTGAGGCACCAACAACAGGCCACGCGCCCATCGCAAAATTTTGTCGGACAGCAGAACGTTGTCGTTCCCGTGGCGGATCATTTCCATGATGCGCACTTCCAGTAGCTTTATCTTTTCTCGCAGCATTTCGGCCTGACGCTCTTGCAGGCTCACGGCGCGGTTGCTATGCGGGCTGGTGAGTTGTACCGCCGCCAACAGCTCAGAGTGGCGCAGGAAAAAGTCGGGGGTATTGGCCAGGTAGTTGGCAATATCGTCTTCGGTGATCGGGTTGTTCAGGGATTGGTCGGTCAGCTGGCTCATGGTAGTTCCGGTGATAAAAGTACGAGAAACGGTTAAAGCGGGTCGGGGAACTCGATCTCTCCCCGAAAGACGGTCACGGCGGGGCCGGTCATCCGCACGGGCGCGGTGCCGCCCGTCCAGTCAATGGTGAGCACACCGCCGCGGGTATGGACATCCACGCGCGCGTCCAACAGGCCCCAGCGGATACCTGCGACTACCGCGGCGCAGGCGCCGCTGCCGCAGGCGAGGGTCTCGCCCACACCGCGCTCATAAACCCGCAATCGGATCTGGCTGCGGCTGACGATCTGCATAAAACCGGCGTTCACATTGCGCGCAAAGCGCGGATGCTGCTGAACCAGCGGACCGTGGGTTTCTACCGGGGCGGTGTCAACATCCGCAACGCGCTGCACGGCGTGCGGGTTGCCCATAGAAACCGCTGCGATCCACACGGTGGTGCCGGTATGCGCCAAGGTCAAGGGCCAGCTTTGCCAGTCGCCGTCGGTTTGCGCAAGCAGCCCCTGCGTGTCAAAAGGCAGTTGCGCCGGCTCAAACACGGGCGCTCCCATATCCACGGTGACCCGGCCGTCGGGGGTGAGTTCGGGCTCAATCACGCCCTTCATGGTTTGGACGCGCAAGCGGTCTTTGTCGCTTAGGCCCTGGTCGCGCACAAAACGCGCAAAACAACGCGCGCCGTTGCCGCATTGCTCCACCTCGGCGCCATCGGCGTTGTGGATGATGTATTCAAAGTCAATGCCAGCACCCGGTGAGGCGCGTACCGTCAATATCTGGTCGGCACCCACGCCAAAGTGGCGGTCCCCCAAGAACCGGTAGTGCGCAGCGGTCAGTCCCAGCGGAGCGTGGGTTTCGTCCAGCACCACAAAGTCATTGCCCGCGCCTTGCATTTTGGTAAAGGGAATTCGCATAGGCGCAATTATCGACCGGCGCAGCCCTGCTGCAATGCAGGACCCCGCCGGCCCACGTTTTGGCTGCAAAATGCCCGCATGCCACGACATTCCCAAATACTTGCTTCTGCCGCCGGTCCCCTGCCCGCTCCTGCCGACTGGCAAACCCACGAACCCGTGCCACTGCTGCGCAATGTGCTGCGTCTGACCGCTCCCAACCCCGGCTTCATGACCGGCCCTGGCACCAACAGCTACCTGGTCGGCGATGCGAACACCGGCTACATCGCCATTGACCCCGGCCCGGCCGACACCGAGCACGTGGCGCGCCTGTGGGCTGCCGCCACTTTTCCGGACGGCCGTGGTGGCAACCTGGCCCTGATTGTTTGCACCCACTCCCATTCGGACCATTCGCCTGGCGCGGCGCCCCTGCAGGCCTTGTGCGCGATGGCCGGCACGACCGTGCCGATCCTGGGTCTGCCCTCGGCTCCCACCGCGCGGGCTAACAGCCACTTCGAGCCCGACGCCCCGCTGGCGCATGGCCAGCGCCTGGTCTTGTCCAACCCGGGCGGCCAACCCAGCCACACACTGCAAGCCATCCACACCCCGGGTCACGCAGCCAACCACGTTTGCCTCTTGCTCGAAGAGGACGGCATGCTGTTTTCGGGTGACCACATCCTGAATGGCAGCACTACAGTGATTGATCCGCCAGATGGCCACATGGGCGACTATCTGGATTCACTCGACCTGTTGCACCAGGCCAGCACCGCATTCGGTGTGCAGTTCATCTTGCCGGCCCACGGCCATCCGCTACCCGATGCGCTAGGAGCCATTGCGCACCTCAAGGCACACCGCCTGGCCCGCGAGGCCAAGATCGCCGCAGTGATGCAAGCCAACCCCGACGGCACCCCCGACCAGTGGCTGCCGCTGGCCTATGACGATGTAAACCCGCGCCTGTGGCCGGTGGCCAAGCGCTCGCTCATGGCCCATGTGGAGCATATCCAGTGGCTGCAATCGGGCGGGGCTGCGCCGTGACCGCCCTCACGCCCCCGGCGCTTGAGGGGGAACGGCTGGCCAAGCGGGTGGCACACCTCCTAGGCTGCTCGCGCAGCGAGGCCGAGCAGTACATTGAGGGCGGTTTTGTTCGTGTGGACGGCGTGGTGGTCGAAGACCCGCCGTTTCGGGTTCAGCAGCAGACGGTCACGGTCGATGCGGATGCCAGCTTGCTCTCGCTCAGTGCGGTGACTCTGGTCCTCAACAAGCCGCCCGGTTGGCTCGATGGCCTGACCGATGCGCCGATACCCAGCCCGCACTACAAAGGCAAAAAGCCGAAGGTCCACACCGCCCGTGAATTGCTCCTGCCCGCGCACCGTAGCCCACAGGACCCCGCCGACACGCGGGTGCTCAAGCGCCACTTCAATGCGTTGGAGGCCAGTGTGGGGTTGGAGACCGGCGCCAGCGGACTGGTGGTGTTTACCCAAGACTGGCGCACCCAGCGCAAACTGACCGAAGACCTGGGGTGATGGAGCATGAGCTGATCGCTGAGGTCCAAGGTGAAATCCTCCCCGAGTCGCTGCTACCGATCGAGCGCGCGCTGCGCGACGAACGCAATCGCCTGCCGCACGCCAAGGTGAGTGTGGGCAGCTCGGGCCCGCAGGGGAGCAAGTTGCGACTGGCGGTCAAAGGCGCCCACCCGGGCCTCGCCGCCCACCTCTGCGAAATCGCCGGGCTGAACCTCGTCGGACTGCGGCGTATCCGCCTGGGCCGGGTCGGCTTGGGTGAGGTGGCACCCGGTCAGTGGCGGTTTCTCGGCTCCCATGAAAGATTTTGAATGTTTTGCGGGTCCTATCCCCGCACCATTCGCTGTCTAGCCTGGCTAGGCCGCGTAGGTTCGCACCTCAGTTACGGCTGGCGTTGCGAGCGTGTATCCCGAATTGGTCACCGAATCCACAAAAATCCATTCACCTTTCGCTTGGGCCGCAGTGAAGGTCATCTTTAAATAGCCGCGGCGTGACGGATCCATCCACTGCACATTGCTGATTGCCGTCGTTTCTTCGAACAGGCCCTTAATCGTGGAGGTCAAGGTAGGGAAATAAGCTTCCCAACCGGGCGCGCTTACTGAGGCAGTTGCGAATTCCTCACCCACCTTGGTGCCCTTACCGGGACCGGTGAGCAAAGTCAAGTTGTTGTGCCACGCGTTGTGCGTATCGCCTGCCAACACTACGAGCTTTTTGCCAATTGTTGGAGTCAATGCGGCAACCCCAACAAAGGTTTGTAGAAGCGTTTCACGGGCGGCAAGGTAACCGTCCCACGCATCTAGGTTGTACGGCAGCGCAGGGTTAGTTACGGCGTTGATATAGGTCGCTGCGCCGTCGGCAGCGTAAGCAGTCTTGTAGTTATTCACCTCGGTGACGATGGCCCCAACCGTGGTGGCATCAGGAGATGCGAAATAGGCTTGGAACTTGGTTTGCACGCTGAGGGGTAACCAAGTGGCGGCCATCACGACCTGCTGACCCAATACTTGCCACTTGGCCGTAGAAGTTGCCATGGCTGTTTGCAGCCAAGTCATTTGCGTTGTACCGATGAGTTGGCGCTCAGGTGACTTCCAGATTTCCAATTGCGTCGGGTCCATCAGTTGGGCGACCGTCTGCTGCTGGTCACGGCCAATCAAGCGTGTGTCCATCATATGCAGGGCCAGCAAATTGCCAAAGTCAAAGCTGCGGTAGATGATGGCTTTATCGGCTCCGGTTCGAATCGGCAACCACTCATGGTAAGCCTGAATGGCGTTGGCTTTGCGCGCGGCAAACGTTCCTTCGGCTCCTTCGGTATGGTTTTCTGCCCCGGTCATATAGGCGTCATTGGCGACTTCGTGGTCATCCCAAACGGCAATCATGGGCATCCGGGCATGTAAGCGCTTCAGGTTCACATCTGACTTGTACTGCGCATGGCGGGTGCGGTAATGTTCGAGGGAGTACAACTCCGAAGTGGGCGTGTGGTTGCGACCCGTGACCGGAGCAGACGGGTACTCGCCGTCTTTGTATTCATAAATGTAGTCCCCCAGGTGGATCGCGAACTGCGCGTCAGATGCGGCCGCCGCGTCATATACATTGAAATACCCGAAGGCATAGTTCGAGCAAGAAAACACTGCCAATTTGACTTCTGTGGTACCAGCCGCTGGCAAGGTACGCGTGACACCGACCGGAGAAATCCACTTGCCCGAACGGAAGCGAAAATAATATTCACTCCCGGCGGTCAGTCCAACAGCGTCAGCTTTCGCGGTATATCCGCTGGTTTCACTGGCAATTACGGTACCGCTGCTTACTACATTGGTAAAGCCTGCGTCGGTAGCAACCTGGTAGGTAAGAGTAACGGCATCCGGGAAACCGTCGTACATGGCGTGGGTCCAAAGAATGACACGATCGGATAGCGGGTCACCGCTAGCCACTCCAAAGTTGAACTGAACCATCGCGCCATCGCCTCCGCCACAGGCCGACAACACCGAGCCGGCTGCAAGTACTCCCGAAACGGACGCTAGTTTGATAATGAAGTCACGGCGGCTACTAGGAACGGACATTACTGAACCTCTTTTGGTTAAAGAACCAACTGTAGAAATCCACTATGACTCGCAGATGAACAAATTATTAAATTATTAATTTGCACCGGGAGGGCGGATGGAGTCGGTCGCCCGAGAGCAGCGACGCATCCACCATGCAAAGAAAAGTGTGAAGCCCACCGTTACGCCGGATTCTGTGCATACGGGGTTGCCCCCGCATGTGACCACCATTAATCTGGGCCCTTGGTCGCCCAAGGGCTCGGTGCTACCTACCCGCCAACTCCGGGGGCCCCGGTCAGGACGCGGCGGCGAACCGCTGCGCTTTGCGTTGGCCTACTTGGTATTGCTGCGCGTAGAGATTGCCCGTTTCACCCGCGGCAGGTTGCCCCGCCGCGACTCGTCTCTGTTGCTCTGATCCTCACCTTATGCCAGGCCCTTGCGGGTCTGGTTTTCGGTGGACAGCCGTTAGCTGCTACGCTGCCCTGTGCAGTCCGGACGTTCCTCCAGTGCCTGGTTTCCCAGATTGCACCAGCGGTGGCCTAGTGGGCTTCACCGCCCAATTATCGACGCACTGCATAACCATATAACCCGCGCTGCTTGTAATCTGGCTCAAAATAGTGCGATTGAAGCCCCTACCACCCCATCGGAGACCCCTTATGAGAGCTGACAACATCCTGCAAACCATTGGCAACACACCGCACGTGCGGGTCAACCGCTTGTTTGGCACCAGCGCCAACGTCTGGATCAAGTCCGAGCGCAGCAACCCGGGCGGCTCCATCAAAGACCGGATTGCATTGGCGATGGTGGAAGACGCAGAGAAAAGTGGCGCCCTGAAGCCAGGCGCCACCATCATCGAACCCACCTCGGGTAACACCGGCGTGGGCCTGGCCATGGTGACTGCGGTCAAAGGCTACAAGCTGGTGTTGGTCATGCCCGACAGCATGTCCGTGGAGCGCCGGCGCCTGATGCTGGCGTATGGCGCCAAGTTTGACCTGACGCCGCGAGCGCTGGGCATGAAGGGTGCCATCGCCCGCGCGCAGGAACTCGCTGCCGCCACCCCTGGAAGTTGGATTCCCCAGCAGTTTGAAAACCCGGCCAATGTTGAAGTGCACACGCGCACCACAGCGCTGGAAATTCTCGCCGATTTCCCGGAGGGGCTCGACGCCATCATCACCGGCGTTGGTACCGGGGGACACATCTCTGGCGTCGCGCAGGTCCTGAAAAAATACTGGCCCAAGCTTCAGGTGTTTGCGGTCGAACCCAGCCAAAGCCCGGTCATCAGTGGCGGCGCGCCTTCGCCCCACCCGATCCAGGGCATTGGCGCAGGATTTATCCCAAAAAACTTGCACACCGACTTGCTCGACGGCGTGATTCAAGTCGACGCCGAGCCAGCCCGTGAGATGGCCCGTCGCAGCGCGGCCGAAGAAGGCATGCTGGTCGGTATTTCAAGCGGTGCCACCCTGGCCGCCATCGCCCAAAAGTTGCCTGAACTGCCAGCGGGCGCCAAGGTTTTGGGCTTTAACTACGACACCGGCGAGCGCTATTTGTCGATTGAAGGCTTTTTGCCGACCGAGTAAGGTCAAAACGCGGCAGGGGCGCGCCTAGCAAGGCGCGAGAGCCCCTGCGCCATCAAACGCCTCGACATAGGCTTGCTGCTTGTGGGTCTCTATCGCTCCGGGGCGGTATTGGCGTACGCGCGCAATTGCGGCCTCGGCGCTCCAGCCCCAGGCCATGAACAGCGTCGCCACCAGGGTGCCGGTGCGTCCCTTGCCATGGGCGCAGTGAATCAAGAGGTTGCCGTTTTGCAAAATCTGCGTGAGGTGGGGCATCAAACGTTGCCACTGCGAGGTGACGGCCTGCGTGGGCACACCAAAATCCACCACCGGCAATTGGTGCCAGTCCATCGCGTGCAGCGCCAGGTGGTGCGGAAGATTTTTGGCACCCAAGCGCTTGAGTTCAACCGTGTCCAACAAGCTGACGACCGTCTGCACTCCCTGCGCCGCAATATGACCCACGTCCAGCGACAGTTGGCGCTCGGACTCGGGTCCGGCCTGGGCGCTCCCGGCGCCCGGGCAGCGCGACATTCCCACCCGACCCAGCCAAGGTGAGGGCGCAAAGTCAATGCAAAAGTTGGAACTCGCTAAATAAGCCATGCCCCATTTTTATCTGGGGCATGCGACGGCGTCATGACAAGGGTCAACCCACCGTCATCCCAATAAATCTGCCAGCGCCCGCGCCACCACTTTAGTGGCGCGGCGCAAGTCCTCCAGCGCGATATTTTCGTCCGCCCGCTTGGCGTTGCTCTCGGACACGGTGCGTGGTCCGCAGCCATAGAGCACCGCGGGAATGCCGTGTTCACAAAACAAGCGCGCATCCGTGTACAACGGCGTACCCGAGGCTTCAATCGGCTCGCCAAAGACGGAGCTTGCGTGTTGGCAGAGTGCGTCCACCAGTGGCTGGTTGCCCGGCAGGGGCTTGAGCGCGTGGGCCAACAAAATGCGTTTCACCTCAATGGTGATGCCGGCCGAGTGGGCCACGGCGTCGGCGATGACTTGACGCAGCGTGGCCTCCACCTCGGCCGGGTTTTCTTCGGGAATCATGCGGCGATCCAGCTTGAGCACAACCTTGCCGGGCACCACGTTGGTGTTGGTGCCGCCTTCAATCAGGCCCACATTCAGGTAGGGATGGTTGATCCCTTTGACCTGGCTGCTGATCTGCTGGTAGAGCGTGTTTTGGTGGTACAGAGCGTTGAGGATGCGGGTGGCGGCCTGCAGTGCATCCACGCCGGTCTCGGGCACCGCTGCATGGCCCATCTTGCCGTGGACGGTGACTTCCATTTGGAGGCAGCCGTTGTGCCCGGTGATGACCTGGTAGCTAAAGGCCGCACCGATCAACAGGTCTGGCTTGATCACGCCTTCGCGCAATAACCAACCCGGGCCAAGCTCGCCGCCAAACTCTTCGTCGTAGGTGAAGTACAGCTCCACGCTGCCCTTGAGCGGCGCGCCCAGGGCCTCCAGGGCGCGGGTCGCAAAGGTAAAGGTGGCGAAGTCGCACTTGCTGACCGCTGCGGCACGGCCATACAGCCGGCCATCTTCAACCGCGCCGCCGTAGGGGTCGTGCGTCCAGCCATCGCCGGGGGGGACCACGTCGCCGTGGGCGTTGAGGCCAACGGTGCGGCCCGCACCGTATTTGCGGCGCACCACCAGATTGGTGATGCTTTGCAGACCTGCAGCCTGCACATCGGCGGCGGCCGGGCTGTGCTTTTCGGCATCAAAGCCAAAGGTGTGCAGCAGTTCTGCCGTTCGCTCAGCGTGGGGAGCGTTGTTGCCCGGCGGCGTGTCGGTGGGCACTTGTACGAGCTGCTGCAAAAAGCGCACCTCTTCGTCAAAGTGCGCGTCGATCCAGGCGTCGAGAGCGGCGTAGTGTGCGGGGTGTTTTGGACTTGTCATGGGTGTTCCGTAGCGAGTTGGTCAAGCAGGTTGGCAAAGGCGCGCACGCACAGGTCGGCGTCGTCGTTGGTGATGGACTCAAGCGGGTTGTGGCTGATGCCCGCATTCAGGCCGCGCACAAACAGCATGGCCTGGGGCATGATCTCGTGCAGCTTCATGGCGTCGTGTCCCGCGCCACTGGGCAAGTGGAACAGCGGCAGGCCCAGCGCCTGCACCGCGCGTTCCCACCGTTGTTGCCAAACGGGGGCACTGGGCGCGGCGGCTGCGCGCAGGGTCTCTTCAAGCGTGAAACGCAGGCCCCGGCGCGTGCAAATCGCGTTCAGCTCATCTCGAATATCAGCGGCGCAGGCGTCGCGTACCGCGTCCGTGGTAGCGCGGACATCCAGGCTGAAGGTGCAACGACCGGGCACCACGTTCATGGAGCCATGGGGCACGTGCAGCATGCCCATGGTCGCCACGGCATCGGGCACGGCAGCGGCCCGTCGTTCGGCAAACAGCGCCAACTCGGCCACGGCCGTGGCGGCGTCACGGCGTTGGTCCATCGGCGTGGTACCAGCGTGGCTGGCCATTCCAACGACTTCACCCAAATAACGCACGCTGCCGTTGATCGAGGTGACCACACCCAGCGGCATGTCCAAGGCATTGAGCACCGGGCCTTGCTCGATATGCACCTCGACAAAGCCTTGGTAGTGCGCGGGGTCGCGCCGCAATGCCGGTATATCGGCCGGGTTCAGTCCCGCATGGGCCAGGGCCTGGCGCATAGGAATGCCGTCGGAGTCTTGCTGGTCCAGCCAGGTATTTTCAAACTGTCCCGTCAGCGCACCCGAGCCCAGAAACACCGCCTTGTAGCGCTGGCCTTCTTCTTCGGAAAAGCCCACCACTTCGATGCCGAAGGGCAGGCGCCGCCCCCGCCGATGCAGGTCACGCACGCAGGCCATGGGCACCAAAATTCCAAGCCGACCGTCGTACTTGCCACCGTTGCGCACCGTGTCAAAGTGGCTGCCCGTGAGCAGGCGTGGTGCCGCACGGTCAAGCCCATGGTAGACGCCCACCACGTTGCCGACGGCGTCGTGCGTCACCTCGTCAAAGCCGCACTCCGCCATCCAGGTCTGCAGGTCGTGGGCCACCGCGCGATGGGCATCGGTCAGGTACGTTACCGTGAGCTCACCACGTTCGGCGTAGCCGGGATCGGAGTGCACGGCCAATTGCTCGGCCCAGTCCCACACCAAATTGCCCTGCTCGGGCGTGTGGCCCAGCTTGTCGTTCAGGCGGATTTCGGCAATACGGTGGATATTGCGCAGGCATTCGGCCTGTTCAAAATCGGGGGGGTTGTCGAGTCGGCGCGCCAAGGTGGCGATGATCTCGGTCTTGCCCAAACCCAGGCCGCGCGGCCCGCGTACCGCCAAGATAAAGGGAAAACCAAAGCGCGCGTTATAGGCCGCGTTGAGCTGCTGGATGCGGGCAAACTCGTCGGGCGTGCAGTCGGTCAGGCCCGCCTTGCCTTGCTCGTTGCGCGACTCGGCGGTCAACGTCTGGCTGACCATGGCTTTGCCCGCCAGCTCGGGGTGGGCGCGAATCAGCGCTAACTGCGCGTCTTGCCCGCCCTCGCGCACTACCCGCGCCAACACCTGCTTGAGGTGTACCAAGCTGGCAAAGGGCCGGTGCGCGGCCGCATCGCGCGCAATCCAAGGGGAATGTTCGTAAGTGCCCTCCAACAACACAACACATTCGTCGGCCGTGGCGGCATTCAGTTGGTCAAGAGTGAGTGCAGCGGTCACAGTCGAATCACTTCCAGACAAAGGCAGTATCTGCATCAAAGGGATGCGTGGTTTTCCAATGGCGCGCAATGTCCACCCGGCGCGCCACCCAAACACGGTCGTGCGACTGCACGTAGTCCAGAAACCGCTGCAACGCGCGCATGCGTCCGGGTCGACCCAGCAGGCGGCAGTGCATGCCAATGCTCATCATGGACGGGCGCTCGTCGCCTTCGGCGTAGTGCACATCAAATGCGTCTTTGAGGTACTGAAAGAATGGGTCGCCATGCGAATAGCCCTGGGGCAAGGCAAACCGCATATCGTTGCAGTCCAGCGTATAGGGCACCACCAGGTGGGGGGTCAGCGCGCCATCGGTCTTTTGCACTTGCAGCCAAAACGGCAGGTCGTCGCCGTAGTAGTCGCTGTCGTACTCCAGGCCGTGGTCGGCCACCAGGCGGCGGGTATTGGGGCTGTCGCGCCCGGTGTACCAGCCCGCAGGCATCTGGCCGGTGAGGTTCTTGATGGCTTGCAGGCCCCGCACCATGTGGTCGGCCTCTACCGATGCGTCGATGGTCTGGTAGTTAATCCAACGCCAGCCGTGGCAGGCAATCTCATGGCCCAGTTCGACAAAGGCGGCAGCCACCTCGGGGCAGCGCTCCAGCGCCATGCCCACGCCAAACACCGTCAGCGGCAGGCCGCGCTGCTCAAACTCCCTCAATATGCGCCACACCCCCACGCGCGATCCGTACTCGTAAATCCCCTCCATGGTCAGGTGCCGGTCGGGAAATGCGGGTGGGCTGAACATTTCAGACAAAAACTGCTCGCTGCCTGGATCGCCGTGCAGTACCGAGTTTTCGCCGCCCTCCTCGTAGTTCAGCACAAACTGCACCGCCACACGGGCATGGGCCGGCCACTGGGCGTGTGGCGGCGTGCGGCCGTAGCCCAACAGGTCGCGCGGATAAGGGGAGGCGGCAGATTCGGTGGTGCGCATGGGAACCTCAGACAACAGGAAGCAGGGCCGCAGACAGGTCTGCGGTGTGGGGGTCTAAATGCAGGTTGCGTTCGACGGCGGCAAGGTGGCTCTCCATCAGCTGCGCCGCGGCGTCCGGGTCGCGCTGCTCCAGCGCGTCCACAATGCGCTCATGCTCCTGCTGCGAGTGGGCCGCCGAATGCGACGACTGGTACATCAATGCGATCAGCGAGGAGCGACTCAGCAGATCGGCGAGCAGCTGCGCCAGCACCTCATTGCCACCGATGCGAGCCAACAGCCCGTGGAAATCAGCCAACAGCCGGGTACGCCCCGGCACATCGGTGCGGGCCACCGCAGCGGCCTCGTCGCGTAAATGTGCGCGCAGCTCGACAATCTGGCGGTCGGTAATTTGCGCACACAGGCTGCGCACCATGGCGCACTCCAGCATGGCACGCACCTGAAACACCTGGCGCGCCTCGGCAACGCTGGGCGTGGCCACAAACGCGCCCCGCGCAGGCTCCAACGTCACCAGCCGGTCGCGGCTGAGCTGGTTGAGCGCCTGACGCACCAGAGTGCGCGAGACATGAAAAATATCGGCAATCTTTTGCTCAGACAGCTTGGTGCCCGGCATCAGCCGCCGCTCAATAATGGCCGCGGTCACCGAATCTACGATGCGCGCCGACGCACTCGCTGGTGCTGCTTTGGCGGCGACTGCGCTGGCAACCAGGGTAAGTTGGGGGCGGGCGGGGGGCATGGCGTGCTGGAATTTAGAGCTTGGATTCACATGAGTGTATACAGATCAACGGCAGATTGCGTACAAATTCACATGTAACGCGCCGTCGACCACGTCACGAATGTTTCTTTCAAACTAAACGGGACTGTCATGCATTCTTCGGAAACTCGTCGCGAGTCGTTTTTTAATGAAATGGCCGGCGCCCCGTAAATCCTAAGCCCCTGCCGCATACCTCCTTGAGGGTTTGCACGTGTCCATGAACAACCCCCAATTCGCACTCCCCCAATCCATCCAAGCCCGCAAGCTGCGGCAGCGCACGGTCGGCGTGGCCGCGCGCGGGTTTACAACGGTCTGTTTACTTCTCACACCCCTGATGCCAGCCATCATGGCGCTCATGCTGATGGATTGGCGCTATATCAAAGACTACCGCGTCCAGCGTGACAAGTTCAAGGTCCACTTTCTGGCACTCAGCAAAGGTCCGGTCGCACACTATTTCAGTGACGTTTTTCTGCGCTTCAAACACGTACCCGTGACGGTCTATGGCGAGTGCGTCCAGTGTGGCAACTGCTGCCTGAACCGGCAATGCGCATTTTTGGAGCCCGTCGGAGGTGACAAGTTTCAGTGTGGCATTTACGGCCGCTACCTTCGGCGCTTTTCAAACTGCGGCTCGTTCCCGTTGCATGCACAAGACATTGAGCGCTACGAATGCCCTAGCTACTTCGTCGAGGGAGATCCCCGGGTGGCCTGGCTCAAAGTAGAAAAGTAATCAGCGTCGGGTCGGAAGGCTGCACCAAAGCGACCGGTGCGCAGCCTCAGGCCATTTGAATGGGCCAAGCCCGGGCCACCGGCGACCCTTGCTCAAGCATGATCTTGTTGAAAATGGACTCGGTCATCTCGACCACCTTGGGCCACCCCAAGGCATGCGCAGTCTGGCAGCCGTGTGCGCCGATGGACCGCATACGATTTCGATCATTCAGAAGTGTTTGGGCAGCAGTCACAAAACCTTGATCATCGCTGGGTTCGGCCAGCATGCCGTTGACGCCTGAGGTGATCAGTTCTCCTGCGGCGGCATGCCTGAACGCCACCACCGCCAAGCCTGAGGCCATGGCTTCAATCGTGACGTTGCCAAAAGTCTCCGTTTTACTGGCAAACATGAACAAATCAGCGCTCGCGTAGTGCTGTGCCAGGTCCTGTCCGACGCGAAAACCCGCGAACACGATGTCGGAATGCTTTTGCTCCAATTCAGTACGCATCGGCCCGTCGCCCACGAGTACAAGTTTGAGGTCCGGGTGCTGAAGTTTGAGTGTCCGGTAACAATCAATCACGGCAGCCAAATTCTTCTCGACCGCCAACCGACCCACGTAAATCATCACACGGTCATGCTCCGCCGCGCCCCAACTTCTGCGCAGCTCCGGCTGACGCTGGGTAGGCGAAAACAGCCCAACGTCGATGCCACGGGGCACCACTGACAAGCGCTTAAAGCCGCTGGTCGCCAACTCGCCTTCGAGCTGGGCCGTAGGCACCATGGTGGCGTGCGCTGAGTTATGGAACTTTTTCATGTACGCCAGAATCGCGCCCCGCAGCCACCCAATGCCATAGTGCTGGCTGTAGGCGTGGAAGTTGGTTCTGAAATCTGTGCTGATGGGCAGCTTGAGTTTGCGTGCCACTTGCAGCGCCGACCACCCCAAAGGGCCTTCGGTGGCGATATGGACCAGGTCAGGCCGCTGCCGTGTCCAGAGCCGCAGCAATTCGCGTTTTGCAGGCAGGCCCAAGCGCAACTGACGGTAAAAGGGAATGGGAAGGCCCCGAACCAATAACTCTTGGTAGCCTTGGTTCACCAAAGCAACATCGGCGCCGGGTTGCCGGGGGCGCACCAGCCAAATAACGTGGCCGCGGGCCTGCAGGCCCTGCACAATTTTTGACAGCGTGTGCGCCACGCCATTGATGTCCGGCGGGTACGTCTCCGTCACCACGGCAATGCTCAACGCCGCTTGTGAATTGCTGATGCGCTCAACCTGAATCTGAGGTTCGGTAATCATGCGGGCACTTTGCCGAACCATTGCGACTTTTTGATGAAGCAACCATGACGCTTGCATGACCATGGCCCTTTTGCAAACAAACACCTTGCGTTGTCACCAAATTTTCATGCAAAAGCGTGACATTTCTATGCCAAGGCACCAAGGCGTTATCACTCCGGCCTTTGCCTTTTAACCAGGAGCTTTCATGCAATCGTTTTTCGAACTTGTTAATGTCCAGCGCTGGGATGACCACCGCTATTACCACCACAGCCGTGTCAACCAGGCACTGCACCTGATCAGCGCGCTGTCGTTTTTAGTGGCCTATGTGTTTTTATTCATCGACCCTGTGGTCTCCGCATTGGTCGCCTGGCTGGTATCGATGACGACCCGTCAAATCGGTCACTTCTTTTTTGAGCCCAAGGGCTACGACGAGGTCAACCAGGCCACGCACGAACACAAGGAAGACATCAAGGTAGGCTACAACCTGCAGCGCAAAATTGTGCTGCTCAGCGTCTGCGCAGCCATCCCGGTGCTAGCCTATTGGATGCCGCAGTACCTGCAGTGGGCGGTGCCCCAGGCCTACGAAGACACTCCCATGCGCATGACCGCCATGGCGTGGCTGATCCTGGGGATCGCAGGTCTTAGCTTTCGCGTCCTCCAGCTCTGGAAGCAGGACAGCTTGATGGCGGGATTGGCCTGGGGTTTCAAGATCATCACAGACCCGGTGCACGACGTGAAGATGTACTACAAGTCCCCGCTTTACCTCTTGCGCGGCCAATGGCTGGACCCCATGGACCACGTCAAGGGTGCGCACCATTAAGCTCTGAGAAACTTCGCCGCCAGCATCTCTTTGAGAACCTGGCGGCGGATCTTTTTGCCAGTTTGCGCTTCCGCAACCCACCACCAACCGTCCGCCTGCATGGCCTGGCAGGCCAAGACAAAGCGCTGAACGAAGTCCTCAAACGCCGCATCGTCAAAGTTAAAGCTGAAAATCATGCGGCCCGTCCCCACCCAACTTAGGGCAATTCCTTGCGAACGCAAATAGTATTGAAGCATCCAGTTGTAGCGGCTGGGTACTTCGTACAAGACCGACCATACGGTTTCCATGCCCGCAACCCGAACCGGCACACCCGCAGATTGGAGCCTTTCATTCAGCAGACCCTGACGCTGGCTCCAGGTTTGAGAGGCCGAAGCGTAGAGCGCTTGAACTTCAGGCCGGTCCAAAGATTGCAAAAACACGTTCATGGCGCACATCACGTAGGGATGGGCATTGAAAGTCCCGCGCGCAAAACAAATGTCGCCAGGCTTGTCGTCTTGGAAGCGTTTCATCCAGTGCGCCTTGCCGCAGATAACGCCCACCGGCAATCCCCCGCCCAGCGTCTTCCCGTAGGTGACCAGGTCCGCCTTGATTCCAAAGTATTCCTGCGCGCCGCCGGGGGCCAGGCGAAAGCCCAGAAAGACTTCATCGAAAATCAATGCGATGCCTTTTGCGGTGCACACCTCCCGCAGTTCAGCCAGCCATGCGGCATAGGCCGCGCGGTCGTAGGCGACGTGACGTGTTCCATCTATCAGCGTCGAATCGGTGGGCGCGGCACGGTTGGGGTGCATGGCCTGCAAGGGGTTGATCAGCACGCAGGCGATGTCGGTGCGGTTGCGCAACACCCGCAGTGTGTTGGGGTGCATCTCGTTCAGGGTCAAAGTATTTTTGGACGGTGGCATCGGGTTGCCAGGGCCGGGCTGCACATCGTCCCACCAGCCATGGTACGCACCGGTAAATCGCACCAGCTTGGGCCTGCGCGTGTGGTAACGCGCCAAGCGCACCGCCTGCATCACCGCTTCGGTGCCGGACATATGGAACGACACCTCGTCCATCCCGGAAATCTTGCAAAGCCGCTGGACGTTGTCCAGCACGCTAGGATGGTAGGAGCCCAGAACCAAGCCCAAAGGCTGCGCCATGGCGGCACCCTCAGCCATGCTGGCCTTGTAGTAGTCCGATCCAAACAGATTGACGCCATAGGACCCGGTGACGTCGATCAATCGATTGCCATCCAAATCGGTCAGCCAAACCCCGCTGCTCTCCCGCCAAAAGCTGCCGAGTTTCACGTACTGGGCCAGCAACTGCCTGAACTGGTACGGCACCCGGTACTGGCTAATCAGTTGCAGGTCCGACAGCATGGGGCGCGCGGCGTCGCTCTGGGCCAAGGTTTGAGGGCTCTGCGCCTTCAGCGCGTTGCCGAGTTGCGTCAAAGCGTGGCGGCGCCGTTGTTCGACCGCCAGCGGCGCGCCATCGACCGCAAACCAGGTCGTGTCCGGATAGGCATAGTTCGGAATCAGCTTGGAGACGCGCTTGGCCATGCGCAAATGCCCACCCAACGACGGGTACTTGGCCAACGACAGTTGCAAACGTTGCCACACCTTGGACATGCCCAAGTAGGCCACCGAAGCTCCGCCCGCCCAAACCCCCGCCGAGATGAATGTCTCACTACCGTCCATACATTGAACCCCTTGTTAAAACCTTGTTTGTATGACGCCAAGGTTAAAAAATGATGACTATCAAAAAAGTAATGCACGCCATTGGCGCCCAAGAAGACCTGAACTTTTTGTTGACGAACCGGATTCCGCGTCTGGCACTGACCCGATTTATGGGATGGTTCAGTCAGCGCACCCACCCGTGGGTGCGTGACCTGTCGATTGCCGCTTGGAAGCGGATCGCCGATCTCGATTTGTCGGAGGCAAAGAAGCAGCACTTTGACAGCCTGCACGACTGCTTTATCCGGGAGCTCAAACCCGGCGCTCGCGCGGTGAACGCCGATCCGAACATTCTGGTCAGTCCCTGTGACGGCATCGTCGGCGCGATGGGCCGGGTGGAGGGTGACCGGGTCTACCAGGCCAAAGGGTTTCCCTACACCCTGACCGATTTATTGGGGCCTCTGGGTGCCAACAGTCCATGGCAAGACGGGGTGTTTGTGACCATCCGTATCACTTCGTCCATGTACCACCGGTTCCATGCGCCTTTCGACCTGCGCTTGCACGACGTGGACTACTTTGCCGGGGACACCTGGAACGTCAATCCAATTGCACTCAAGCGGGTGGAAAAGCTCTTTTGCAAAAACGAGCGCGCCTTGCTGCAGGTAGAAGTGGGCCCGCAGCGCTACCCCGTGGCGCTGGTTCCAGTCGCGGCCGTATTGGTGGCCAGCATTCGGTTGCACGCGTTGGGGTCACTGTTGGACGCTCGCTATGAGGGACCGGGCCACATCGACTGCGATGCCTCCTACAAAAAGGGGGAAGAGATGGGCTGGTTTCAGCATGGATCCACGATCCTCGTATTCGCACCCAAGGGCTTTTCATTTGCTCCTGAGATTTCAGAAGGCACGCCCATCCGCATGGGCCAGGCCCTGCTACACCTGCCCGTCGTGGAGTCGGCCTCGGGCGCGCAACGCCCAGAAGCGCCACTGCACGATGGCCATGCCTGAAGCGACTAGCAGGCCCAGTAAACAAGCCAACTGGTTGACCTCCACTTGGGCGTACAGAAGGCCGCTATACAGTCCCACCATCGCCAACACGCTGGCGTTTTCATTGGTGTTTTGAACTGAAATGGAACGTCCCGCGCTGAGCAAGGTGACACCACGGTGCTGCAGCAGCGCATTCATGGGGACCACAAAGTAGCCCCCCACGGCGCCCAATACCGCGGTGAGGACCACCGCCGCTTGCCAGTCGTGAACCACCGACATCAGGGGCATCAGCAACCCCAGCACGATGCCCAGACCCAGCACTTGGGGCGTTTGTGCCAGAGTGATCGTGCGCGCCGCCAACGCTGCGCCACACACCACGCCGACTGCAGTGGCCCCCTGCAAATAAGCCGCATGTTCCAGCGACAAATGCAAGGCCTCTTGCGCCCACGCCAGCACCAAGAGTTGCAAGGTAGCGCCGACTCCCCAGAACAGGGTGGTGACGCTCAGACTGATCGAACCCAAAGGATCACGCCAAAGCGCAGTCTGGTCTTGCACAAATCGGCGCCCCACCCCCCGAAGGTCCCACGCCGTGCGTGCATAGCGTGCGCCGCTACCGGGAATAAAGCAGTTCAACAGCGAGGCCATGCCGTACAACGTCAGCAACACGGCCAGTGATACGGCCAAAGGTTCCGATTCCCGGAGGCCACTCCTTAGCCAGAGGCACCAGTTCGACTCCAGCCAAAGCGGCCCCACAAGAAAGCCCCCGACCACTACCCCGAATAAGGCGGCGCAGACGGTGCTCACTTCGATCCATCCGTTGGCCCGAACCAGCCGATGGGAGGGCTCCATTTCAGTCACCAGGCCATATTTGGCCGGCGCATAGATCGCTGCACCCAAACCGGCTACCCCGAACGCCACAATCGGATTCAATCCCAATAGCATGGCCAGACAGGCTAAGCATTTAATGCCGTTGGCTCCCATCATGACCCACTGCTTGGGCCAACTGTCTGCCCAGGCGCCTACCCACGGCCCAAGAACCACATAGGACAGGGTAAACATCAGCTTGAGCAACGGAATCCAATGGGCCGCGTGGTGCTGCTCGAGCAGGGCGGCCATCGCGACCACCAGGAGCGCGTTATCGGCCAAAGCCGACACAAACTGTGCGGCCAATAAGACAAAGAAGCCAGGTGCCACGGGCAATGCCCTTAGGCGACCTCAGCGATTGTGGCGACTACGACGGGTTCAGGGAGTTGCGTCAAGGACTGGGCAACAGGTATTGATTCAAGAGACTGATCCCAATAAATCAATTCCAATCGGCCGTCCACGTGTTCGACCAAGGCCGACCGGCTTTCGACCCAATCGCCATCATTGCAGTACAGCACGCCATCGATCATGCGGATCTCGGCGCGGTGGATGTGGCCGCAGACCACGCCTTGGTAGCCGCGTTTGTCGGCCTCATGCGCCACGGCCTTTTCAAAATCGGCGATGAAGTTAAGGGCCTTCTTGACCTTACTTTTTAAAAATGCGGACAAGGACCAGTAGGGCAACCCCATGCGTGCGCGCACGCGATTGAAGTGGCGGTTCACTCGCAGCGCAAGTTCGTACAAATAGTCGCCAACGTAGGCCAACCACTTCGCGTACTTGACGACCGCATCAAAATAGTCGCCGTGGATCAGCAGCAAACGACGCCCGTCCAACAGCGTATGACAGGCCTCGTGCTTGACCTCAATGCCGCCGAAATGGTGCTCGACAAAACCCCTTGCAAACTCGTCGTGGTTTCCGGGTATGTACACGACATGGCAGCCCTTGCGTGCCCGGCGTAACAACTTTTGCACCACGTCGTTATGGGCCTGGGGCCAGTACCACTTACGCCGCAATTGCCAGCCGTCGACAATGTCCCCCACCAGGTAGAGATGGTCGCTGGTGTGCGACTTCAAAAATTCGATCAGGGCCTCTGCCTGACAACCGGGTGTACCCAGGTGCAGGTCAGAAATAAATACGGCTCGGTAATGCATCCGGTCCTCATGGGTACAAATTGAAGGGGACTACCGAGGGACCGGGTGGGCCCCTCAATGACCGCCATGGAGAATATTCAAGTTGTATGACTGAATGATGAACAGGCCCCTGACTGAGGCCAGCACCACCTACCTTCAATCCGAATCGATGAGCCGTAATCCGGTGTGGGCCTGCAACATCGCGCACAGCTCCCGGGCCGTCGCTTCTAGTGTGCCGGCATTGACAATATGCAAATCGCCAGGCACCAACGCCACACCCGCTGATTGCGAGCGCTGGATGCGTGCCTCAACTTCTGTCGAGGTTTCGCGTTGGCGTTCCGTGAGGCGTGCTCGCACCACCGCCTCAGGCGCACTGACATGCAGCACCGTGATGCCCTCGAACAAGACGCGCGCACGGTCCACGTAAGCGCGGGAGCCATTGACCATCACCCAACCGTTGCGGCCTAGGATCTCTTCGGTGCGGACACCGTAGTGCAATCCGTGTGCCTCCCAGTGCAAAGCAAAGGCCCCCGCTTGCTGGAGCTGGGTGAACGCATCTAGGGTCACCGCTTCGTGGTCTTCGTTCGAGTTATCTTGCGGACGCGTGATGGTGCGCCTCGCAAAATGCAAGGCGGGCGGCACGGGCAATCGTCGTACCTGTCCGCGCAGCCAGTTGAGCAGGCTGTCCTTGCCCACGCCGGAGGGCCCCATGACGTAGATAAGTTGATTGCTCATCACCCAAACTCAAACCGGTGCACCCACTGGAAATCCGCACCTGGCGTGTCTTCGACAAACCACGACACCGCATCTACTTGCAACCCATCGGCCAGTAGGGGTGAAAACCAGCGCTGTGCGTGCTCCGTCAATTGCGCGACCTTCTCGGCCGACACGTTGTCCAGCGCACCGGTGAGCGTCATATGAAACGCAAAGTCCTGCATCACATACGGATATCCCCATTGCTCAAGCATCTGCTGCTGGCGGGCCGTCAGACCACCGCGACTTCGGCGCGCAATCTCACTGGCGGGCAAGGGCGCAGCACATGGATGCAAATGGCGAACGCAGGCTTGCGCAAAGTCCGCGAGCGGTGGGCAATCGTGCCGCGGTACCAATGCCAAAAAATTTCCTACTTTGGCGACCTTCATCGGCACCACAAATGGCGCATGGACAGCCGAAGCGACGTCCTTGAAGCGAGACTTTAATGTTTGCACTTCGCAGTCGCCCGCCAAGACAAATGGCGCTTTGAGCGTGCCATGCCACCCGTAGCGTCGGGGCTCGCGGGTCAGCGTCGCAAAGTCCGCTGGCGGCCATCCATCGATCACGGGTTGGAGCGTCGTCCGACCGGAGTACGCGCACCGCCCCAACCACTGCGCACCCAATAACCAGGCTGCGCTCTCAGGGGCAGGGGCAAAGTAAGCGGCATGCCGGTAGGCAGAGCTTGGGTTATGAATGTCTGAGGCCACCGTTATTGGTCACAAAATGGAAATATGGGCGTCTTAAAGTCGTAAATAGCAAAGATAACGCTCTGATGTTGCACCACGATTACACGCCCGCCAATACCCCGTCGGATCCCAATGCAGCGGCGCGATCGGGTTGGATGGCGCTCTTGGCCCGTGCACCAGAACCCTGGTTGGAAGCCCACCTGGCCAGCCAGTGTGCAGGCGATCTGCAATGGCTGCGCCCCCTTGAAACCGGATTGATGATGGTCCAAGGCCGCGCCGGCGGCAACGGACAGCGCTTCAATCTGGGCGAAGTACGCGTCACACGCTGTGTGCTCAAGCCCGACCCGGTGCTGACCGGATGCCAGCAGGTGGGCGTCGCCTATGTCATGGGTGGCTCGCATAGACATGCGCAGCTTGCGGCGCTGGCCGACGCCTTGTTGCAAGAGCCCGCTCTGCACGCCCATTGGAGTGAGGCACTTCTGCGGCCCTTGCAGCAACTGCAGGACGCCCAAAGACAGCAACAAAACGCCCAGACCCAGGCCACGCGTGTCGAATTCTTTACCGTGGCTCGAGAAGCGGGCAATGGCGCGGACGAAGAAGGCGATTGCTGATGCAAGTCCAACTCAAAAATCTGGGGCGTGGTTTTTCGGAACCCACACTGTGTAGCCAGACCGTGTTCCGCCATGCACTGGACGCACTTTCGTTGCCCGGGCGCATACAGCAGCTTGGGGCCTCAACCGCCCTGCGCGGCATGCAAACGCCGCAAGGCGCTGACCCTGCTGCTGCAGCGTTGTTGTTAGCCTTGCTGGACCAGGACTGCAAACTTTGGTTGTCACCCGATTTGCTGCAGGGCGACGCGGCCGCATGGCTGCGATTTCACACGGGTTGCCTGGTGGTGACAGACGCGGCACAAGCAGACTTTGCATGGATTGGTTTGGGAACGGAGCTGCCAGCCTTGGGGACGTTCGCCCAGGGCCATGCCGAATACCCGGACCAGTCCACCACCTGCATTGTTCAGGTGACCAGCCTAGATTCATCCGCGTCGACATGGACCCTGCGCGGGCCCGGCATTCCGGGGAGCGTGGAAATGCAGATCGACGGCCTGGCACCTGATTTTCCAGCGCAGTGGCGCGCTAGCCAAACGCATTTTCCGTGCGGTGTCGATGTGTTTTTCACACAAGGCGAGGCCTTTGTTGGCCTGCCACGCTCCACCTTGATTGAAGGCTGATCCGAATGTACGTTGCCGTCAAAGGGGGCGAGTCCGCCATTTTGGCCAGCTACGATTTGCTGGCCCAGCAGCGCCGGGGAGACCCCAGCGTCGCTGAGCTCAGCATTGGGCAAATCTGCCAACAATTGCGCCTGGCGGTCGACCGGGTGATGACCGAGGGTTCGGTCTACGACCCGCAACTCGCCGCCCTGGCCATTAAGCAAAGCGCAGGCGATCTGGTCGAAGCCATCTTCTTGCTGCGTGCTTACCGTGCGACATTGCCACGTCTAGGGTACAGCGAGGCGCTGGACACCGGCGCGATGCAGATTGCGCGTCGCATTTCTGCAGCCTTCAAAGACCTTCCCGGCGGGCAAGTGTTGGGCCCCACCTACGACTACACCCAGCGCCTGCTCGACTTCAGCCTGCTGGCCACCGGCGCCACGCTGCCCTCACCGCGTCAGGCGGCGGTCAGCGACGAGGCCACGCCCCGCGTGGTCGACCTTTTGCACCAAGAAAGCCTGCTGGAGAGTCAGCAGCCCCCCGCAGGCGACCCGGACCCGTTTGACCTGACGCGTCAGCCTCTGCGGTTTCCGGCCGACCGCTCGGCACGCCTACAGAACCTGGCGCGCGCCGACGAAGGTTTTCTTTTGGCGATGGCCTATTCCACGCAACGCGGCTACTCAGAGACGCACCCCTTTGTCGGTGAAATTCGTTTTGGAACGGTAGAGCTGTGCGTCACCCCGGAAGAATTGGGGTTCTCGATCTCCATCGGCGATTTGCCCGTGACTGAGTGCCAGATGATCAACCAATTTCAGGGCAGCCAGACCGAGCCGCCGCAGTTCACACGCGGTTATGGACTGGCCTTTGGACACAGCGAACGCAAAGCGATGGCCATGAGCCTGGTCGACCGCGCCTTGCGGGCCGACGAACTCGGCGAGGCAGTCACCTCGCCGGCACAGATGCAAGAGTTTGTGATGTCGCACAGTGACAGCCTGGAGAGTTCGGGTTTTGTACAGCACCTGAAGCTTCCGCACTACGTGGACTTCCAGTCCGAACTGGAGTTGGTTCGCAAGATGCGCCAGTCCATTGCCAACCAAGGAAACGCAGATGCAGCCCCCTGAGTTTTCTGGTTCAGCGCCAGCGCGCGACCCACACATCAACTTTGCTTACCTTGACGAGCGCACCAAGCGCATGATCCGCCGCGCCCTCCTCAAGGCCGTCGCTATTCCAGGCTACCAGGTGCCGTTTGGGTCGCGCGAAATGCCCTTGCCCTACGGCTGGGGAACGGGCGGCATTCAGGTCACGGCGTCCATCATCGGGCCCGACGATGTGCTCAAGGTGATTGACCAGGGTTCAGATGACACGGTCAACGCGGTCAATATCCGGCGTTTTTTTCAGCGCACCACAGGGGTCGACGTGACCACCGATACCCAGAGCGCCAGCATCATCCAAACGCGCCACCGCATCCCCGAGACACCATTGCGCGAAGGGCAGGTGCTGGTTTACCAGGTGCCGGTGCCCGAGCCCATGCAGCACCTGGAGCCCCGCGAGGTTGAAACCCGCAAATTGCATGCCCTGCAAGAGTACGGCCTGATGCACGTCAACCTGTTTGAGGACCTGGCCCACTACGGCCACATTGCCACAACCTACGACTACCCGGTCTTGGTCAACGGCCGGTACATCATGTCGCCCTCGCCGATCCCCAAATTCGACAATCCGAAGATGCACCTCAACCCGGCCTTACAGTTGTTTGGTGCGGGCCGAGAAAAACGCATCTATGCCGTGCCTCCCTACACGCCGGTCGAAAGTCTGGGGTTTGAAGACCACCCCTTTGAGGTGCAGCGCTGGGACCACCCTTGCGAGCTGTGTGGCTCCAATGAAAGCTATCTGGACGAGGTGCTGGTGGACGACCAGGGGGGGCGGATTTTTGTCTGCTCAGACAGCGACTATTGCGGCAAACGCCAGGCCGCATCGACCGAGAGTGGGACACCATGACCCAAGGCGACACTCTGACACCGCTGCTACGGGTGCAAAACCTCGGTTGCGCGTACGGCACGCGTTCCGTGGTGCGCGACATCTCCTTTGACCTTTGGCCCGGCGAAGTGCTGGCGGTAGTGGGCGAATCAGGCTCAGGGAAAAGCACCCTGCTCAATGCCGTCGCTGCGCGCCACGTGCCCAGCACTGGGCAAGTGACTTTTGCACTCAAAGGGGGCGACCACCAGAGTATTTACGCCATGACCGAAGCACAGCGGCGCACGCTGGCACGCACCGATTGGGGATTTGTCCACCAAAACGCAGCCGATGGTTTGCGCATGAATGTATCGGCCGGGGCCAATGTGGCCGAGCGCCTCATGGCGCTAGGCCAGCGTCACTACGGTAACTTGCGGGCCCAAGCGACCGACTGGCTCGAGCGCGTAGAGATCAGCCCCAGTCGTATTGACGACCGACCTGATACCTTCTCGGGCGGAATGCGCCAGCGCCTTCAAATCGCGCGCAATCTAATCACGCAACCGCGACTGGTGTTCATGGACGAGCCCACCTCCGGCTTGGATGTATCGGTGCAGGCACGCCTACTCGACATGCTCCGCATGCTGACCCGTCAGATGGGTTTGGCGGCCATCATTGTCACCCACGATCTAGCGGTGGCTCGGCTGCTGGCGCAGCGCATGCTGGTCATGCAGGGCGGCGAAGCCGTGGAAAGCGGACTGACCGATCAGGTGCTGGACGACCCCCAGCACCCTTACACCCAACTCCTGGTTTCTTCGGTGCTTCAACCATGACCACCCCTGCTCCTTCCACCCCCTTGCTGCATTTGCAATCTGTCAGCAAAGAGTTTGTGTTGCACCTGCAAAGCAGTACCACTTTGCCCGTGCTCAAGGAATTCTCTTTGCAACTGTCCGCCGGCGAATGTGTGCGCCTGAGTGGCCCCTCGGGGATGGGCAAGAGCACGGTACTCAAGCTGGTATTTGGCAACTACCGGGCCTCGGGCGGGCACATTTTTGTGCGGTCGACCGACGGCGAGATGGTCGACATCACGCAGGCCGATGCACGCACCGTTTTACACCTTCGCAGTCACGCCATGGCTTACGTCAGCCAGTTCTTGCGGGTCATACCGCGCGTGGCGGCGATTGACATCGTGGCGGAGCCGCTGCTGGAGGGCGCTGACTCTCCCTTCAGCCCCTCCCAGGCCCGTGAGCTCGCCGCCCATTGGCTAGAGCGACTGCGCATTGCGCCGTCACTTTGGCAACTGCCGCCGGCCACGTTCTCCGGTGGTGAGCAGCAACGCATCAACATTGCCCGCAGCTTCATCAAGCCCCGCCCCCTGCTGCTGCTGGACGAGCCGACCGCCTCACTTGACCCCGAAAACACCCAGACCGTCATCGAGCTGATCGCCGAGGCGCGCGCCCAGGGCGTGGGCATCCTTGGAATCTTTCACGACAACGCGGTAGCGCAGTCCGTGGCCAGCCGTACCGTGGCCATGCAACCCATCTCCCCAACACCATGAATACCCCAACAGACGCACCCATTACCTTCACCAACGCGCGCCTGGTACTGGCTGACGAGGTCGTGCTCGGCAGCCTTACCTGCCAGAGAGGGATCATCCAGGCGATCGATCTGGGCGACAAGGGGGTGGGCGGCGCCATTGATGTACAGGGCGACTACCTGATGCCCGGCATGGTAGAGGTGCACACCGACAATTTTGAACGCCATCTCATGCCGCGCCCGAAGGTGCGCTGGGACGACGCACCGGCACTGCTGGCACATGACGCGGAGATTGCCGCCTCAGGAATCACCACAGTGCTTGACGCGCTGGGCGTGGGTGAGTCCGACCCAGACAGCGTGCGGGGCAGCGAATGGGACACGGTGCTCGATTGCCTCAGCGAGTTTTCGTCCCGCGGGGTACTTCGTGCCGACCATTTGCTGCATGTACGCTGCGAGCTACCGGCACCGAACACGCTGGAGCTGTTTGCGCCCTTTATCGACAACCCGATGGTACGCATGGTCTCGCTGATGGACCACACGCCGGGTCAGCGCCAGTGGGAGAACATTGAACACGCCTGGATCTATTTCACCGGCAAGAAAGGCTGGAGCCAGGCCAAGTTTGAGGAACGCGTCGCCCAGTCCAGGGAACACCAAGCGCGCTACGCCCAGCCCCACCGTGCCTACTTTACGGCCTACTGCAAGCAACACGGCATTACCCTCGCCAGCCACGACGACACCACCGTGGCCCACGTCGAAGAAGCGTTTGCCGAGGGGGCGACCGTCAGTGAGTTCCCCACGACGGTGGCGGCTGCCCAAGCCGCCCGGGCCCGCAACATGGCCACTATCATGGGTGGACCGAACGTCGTGCGGGGCGGATCGCACTCGGGCAACGTGTCGGCCATCGAACTTACGCGCCTCGGCTTGGTCGACATCCTCTCGTCGGACTACGTGCCGGGAAGCTTGCTTTCCGCGGCAGTACGTCTGACCGAGACTGCGGGACTCAGCTTGCCACACGCCGTGGCCTTGGTTACCCGCAACCCGGCCCAGTCCATTGGACTGAATGACCGCGGCGCCATCGCCCAAGGCTTGCGCGCCGACTTGGTACAGGTACGCATGACCACCCTCGCCGACGGTCGCCACCAACCCATCGTGCGCGCGGTGTGGCGCGGTGGCGTGCGTGTGGCCTAAATTGCGTCACCAGTCTGACACACAGTTTGCCTAAGCTTCATCGACAAGCCGCCCCTGCCGGGCCGTCCGAGAAGCCAAGAACCCCCATGCAAACCCTTCATCTCCACGCTCTGACCAAACGCTTTGGCGACACCACGGCGGTGGACGGCGTGTCTTTGTCCATCCGGCCGGGCAGCTTTGTCGGAATTATTGGGCGGTCGGGCGCGGGCAAGTCCACCTTGCTGCGCATGATCAATCGCCTGAATGAACCCAGTTCAGGATCCATCGAATTTGACGGCACGGCCGTGACCGACCTGCAAGGCCGGGCATTGCGTCAATGGCGGCGCGACTGCGCCATGGTGTTCCAGCAGTTCAATCTAATTGGACGATTGGACGTGCTGACCAACGTGTTGATGGGCCGCCTTACCAGCGTGCCCACCTGGCGCTCGCTGCTCACTTTGTGGAGCGATGCCGACAAGCTTGCGGCGCTCGAGGCACTTGACCGTTTTGGCATGGCCGATTTTGCGGCCCAACGGTGCGACCAACTCTCGGGCGGGCAGCAGCAGCGCGTGGCGATTTGTCGCGCCTTGGTGCAGCAACCCAAAATCATTCTGGCGGACGAGCCCATCGCTTCGCTGGACCCGCGCAATACCCAGGTGGTCATGGACGCACTGGCCAGCATCAACCGCGACCTGGGCATTACCGTGCTGTGCAACCTCCATGCCCTGGACGTGGCTCGCGGCTACTGCGATCGCTTGGTCGGCATGTCCGCGGGGCGCGTGGTGTTTGATGGCGCTCCGGCCGGACTGACTGACTCCGTGGTCCAAGACCTCTACGGCTTGGAGGCGTCCCAGGTTATGCATCTACCTACGCCGCAGAGCGCCACGGTACTGCCCTTTGTGCGGGCCGCGCACCTCGCCTGAAACGATTTCTGCTTCTTTTTCTTCTTAAGGACCTTTGTATGTTCAATCGCCGCGTTCTCCTTGCACTTGCCGCTTCTAGCGCCCTGATGGCTTCTGCCCAAGCCCAAGACTGGAAATCCAAATACCCCGAGTTGGTGTTTGCCAGCATCCCTGACGAAAATGCAGCCGCGGTGACCGAGCGCTACAGCGACTTCGTGGCCTACCTGTCCCGCGAAATAGGCGTTCCCGTCAAACTGCGTATCGCGGGAGACTACGCCGCCGTTATCGAAGGCCAGCGCGCTGAACAAATCCATATTGCCTACTACGGCCCCGCTTCCTACGCGCGAGCACGCATGATCGGCGTCAAGACGACGCCGTTTGCGATTGAGGTCGGTAAAGGCGGAGTGAAAGGCTACTACTCGGTGCTGTTCGTCAAGGCCAACTCGCCTTACCAAAAAATCGAAGACCTTAAAGGCAAGAATCTCGCGCTGGTCGACCCCAACTCCACCTCCGGCAACAACGTACCGCGCTACGCCATGGACAAAATGGGCATCAAGCCTGAAGAGTTTTTCGGCAAGGTGGTGTACAGCGGTAGCCACACCAACGCTCTGATGGCACTGAACCAAGGCACGGTCGACGTGGCGGCCAACCTCTACAACAATGAAAACGATTCCGAGCTGGTTCGGATGGCTGACAAAGGCATGCTTAAGCGCGAAGACTTCCGCATCATTTTCAAATCAGACCAAATCGTGAACTCACCGATCGCCTATCTCGATAGCCTGCCGGCCGACTTGAAGAAAAAGATCGAACAAGCGTTTTTTGATGCGCCAAAGAAAGACAAAGCCGCGTTCGAAAAACTCTCCGGCGGCAAGAACGACCCGTTCCAAACGGTCACACACGAAGCTTATCTGCCGGTGGTCGAGCTCAACAAGTTCGTCGACGTGCTGCGCAAGAAGTAAGCCCGCATGGCAGCGCCGAGCACGCATGCACAGGCCTATGCAAAAGCGGTGGCAGCCAAGCGCCATCAGCTGTGGGTCGGTCTGCTGCTGCTTGGCGTGTGCGTGCTCCTTTCAGGACGGGTGGCGGAGGTCTCGTTCACCAAGTTCTTCGACAACATTGGGAGCTTCACCAGCTACATCAGTCGAATCAGTCACCTAGAGAGCGGCCAATGGGTGCTTAGCGATCCGGCCGAGTGGTTCTGGGGCTGGAAGAAGTGGCTGGCCTTGATGGGAGAGACCTTGCTGATGGCCTATGTCGGCACGGTGCTCGGCGCTGCAGGCGCGCTGGTCTTGTGTTTTCTGGCCAGCAAGAACATGACCGACCATGCTTGGCTGGTATTCACCACACGCCGACTGTTGGAGTTTTCCCGTACCGTCCCAGAGCTGGTTTTCGCCCTGATTTTCGTTGTCGCCTTTAGTTTGGGGCCACTGCCCGGCATCTTGGCACTGGCGATTCACACCATGGGTGCGCTAGGCAAGTTGTTTGCCGAGGTGGTGGAAAACATCGACATGAAGCCCGTGGACGGTGTACTGGCCACGGGTGGAAATTGGTTGCAAAAAGTGCGCTTTGCCGTGCTGCCGCAAGTGGCGTCCAACTTTGCCAGCTACGCCCTGCTGCGTTTTGAGATCAATGTGCGCGGAGCTGCGGTACTCGGTTTTGTGGGCGCGGGTGGCATTGGACAGACCCTGCTCGAAGTCATCCGCAAGTTTTACTATGCTGACGTCAGCGCATTGCTGGTGCTCATCATTGGCAGTGTCATGGTGATTGATGGCTTGACCGAACGTGTTCGCCACCGTCTTTTAGGCCAAGAGGATCGCTCGTGAGCGCACCCTCGCCGGCCTCCGCCCGCACCACAGTACTGCGCCAGCGCTATGGCGCGTACTTTCAGCCGTTTTATCACGGGCGCCTGCGTGCCTTGCTTTTTGCCTTGGTAGCGATGGCAGTATTTGTTTTTGGCCTACACCGTCTGGATGTTTCTTACGGGCGCTTGGTCGGCGGTTTGGGGGAGCTTGCGGCGATGGTTGTGCGCATGCTGCCGCCCCACCCCGGCAGTGCGTCACTGGCAGCCGTTTACGCTTACGCCATGCTGGAGACCTTGGCGATTGCCCTGCTCGGCACACTCATGGCTGCGATCGTGGCGTTTCCTCTGGGTTTTTTGGCGGCGCGTAACACCACGTTCAATCGGGTGGTGCAGTTCCTTGCACGGCGCAGTTTTGATACCTTGCGCGGCGTGGATATCCTGATTTGGGCGCTGATCTGGATCAACGTCGTGGGACTGGGACCGTTTGCTGGCGTGTTGGCCTTGTTCATGTCCGACCTGGGCAGTTTTGGCAAACTATTTTCTGAGGCCATTGAGGCGGCGGACGACAAACCGGTCGAAGGGGTTCTGTCTACCGGCGGCTCTGGCGTGTCCGCTGTGCGGTTTGGCATATTGCCGCAACTGCTGCCGGTCCTGTTGAGCCAAGTGCTGTACGCCTTTGAGTCCAACACCCGCAGCGCCTCCATCATCGGCATTGTCGGCGCCGGCGGCATCGGGCTGGTTTTGTCCGAACAGATTCGCACACTGGAGTTACAGCAAATGGCCTTTGTGATCTTGCTGATTTGGGCCACGGTGTCGCTCATCGACTATTTCTGCTCCAGAATCCGTTTCGCTGTCATTGGCCTACGGGCCCTCTAGGCACGACTCCACCGCCGCCACAACCACCCCGGAGAAGCCCATGGCACTCACCATTCCTGAAATCGTTGACCTCTTGAACAGCCGCGCCACGACCTGGTATGGTCAGGAAGCGGTGAGCCAACTGGAGCACGCGCTGCAATGCGCACACCTGGCCGAACGGGCCAACGAAGCACCTGAGACGGTGGTCGCTGCGCTATTGCATGACCTCGGTCACATGGTGGGCGCCAACCAGATACTTTCGACCGACGACACTGCGCCGCCTACCAAAGACGACCTGCACCAATTTGTTGCGCTGCCCTTCTTGCGCAGCCTTTTTCCGGACGCGGTCCTTGAGCCCATCAAGCTGCACGTCGACGCGAAGCGCTATCTGTGCGCAGTGGATACCAACTATTGGGCTGACTTGTCCCCCGCTTCCAAGCACAGCCTTGAATTACAAGGTGGGCGCTACGACGACGCGCAAGTCCGTGCGTTTGAAGAGCTAAGCTTTTATGCCGAAGCGGTTCGCTTGCGCCGCTATGACGACCTGGCCAAGGTGCCCGGGCAAATTACACCGCCCCTTAGCCACTATGCAGACCTCATGGCCGCAGTTCAAACTGCGAGCCACCCCTAAAGTCCCGCGCCACCCCGGCCCGCGCCTAGGGCAAAGCGCTCAGCGCCGGCGCTGAATTCGCCGCTGGCCAATGTGACTTGGCCATGGGCAAATTCGTTGCGCAACGCGGCGCCCAGGCTCAGACCGTCTTGCTCGTAGGCACTCAGGCGGTCTTGGCGCAGGCAGGTTTGGGGAAGTTCGGCGAGTTGTTGGGCAAGCGCCAGTGCGGCATCCAGTGCCTGGCCATCGTCGACCACGCGGTTGGCAAGCCCCATGGCCAGGGCTTCCTCCGCGCCCACGGCGCGGCCCGTCAAGATCAAGTCCAGCGCGCGCGACAGGCCAATCAGGCGCGGCAGCCGCACGGTGCCGCCGTCGATCAGCGGCACGCCAAAGCGGCGGCAAAACACCCCTAGTACCGCCGACCGCTCCACCACGCGCAAGTCACACCACAGCGCCAACTCGAGCCCCCCGGCCACGGCATATCCACTGATGGCGGCCACCACGGGTTTGGACAACAGCATGCGGGTCGGGCCCATCGGTCCATCCCCTTCGGGGTCTAGGCGATTGCACCGCTCTGCGTCGTTCATGGCTTTGAGGTCGGCACCGGCGCAAAAGGTCGCGTGCGCACCGCGCAGCACCGCCACGCGAGCCGCATCGTCGGCGTCAAAGGCGCGAAACGCATCGGCCAAGGCCTGTGCAGTGGCGCGGTCCACTGCGTTACGGGCTTGATGGCGGTTCAGGGACACCACGGTCACCGCGCCGTGGCGCTCAACTAACACTGGGTTATCAAACATACAGGCCTTTGCACGCTGAAGCACAAACAGGCCGGCGCCCCGCGGACTGGAGACATGCGGCCTGCTGCGCTGCCCGGACCATCGCCGGGTTTGGATACAGTATGGCAGCGTGTCGGCCGCAAGGCGGCTTAGGCAGAGGCCAAGGCGGGGTCCAGTCCCATTTGGTCCAGCTTTTTGAAGTATTTGCGTGCCAGGGCGACCACTTGGGCGTCGGTCGGGTGGTCGCTGGGGATGCTGTCGGCAATCGCCGCCGCCACTGAGGCGCTGTGGCTCTTGCACCAGGTGGCAAATTCGTCACGTGCCATGCCGGGCCCCGTCAGGAGCACTTCATGCACACCGGCCAGGGCGAGCGCAACATCTGCAAACAAAGCCTTGCTGTCCTGCGGCTTGCCTTGGTGCTTGTGGTGGCTGCGGGAGTGAATGCGCTGAGCGCGCATGTGCTCACGGTCAAACATCATGACGTGGGCTTCTTGGTGATCGATCCAGACAACCGCGTGAAAAGTGGACATGGGGGCTTTCGCTTTGTTATGAGTGAAGTGAATGGGGACGGTGCTCCGCCTTTTCTTGGCAGGCAATACATCGACAGGCTTGCGGTGTGACGCGCAGGCGCTCTACGGCAATCGGGGCACCGCAATCAGCGCAGTGCCCATAAGTGCCTTGGTCAAGGCGCATGAAGGCTTGGGCGATTTGGCCCAGTTCAGCGGTCTCGCGTTCGTTCAATGCAAACTCCAAATCACGCTCAGTTGCCACCTGGGCAGGGGAGTCTTCGGAGTGCGCAAAGTGTTCTTCGGCCACTTCAGCGCGACTGCGCATACCCCCGCGCTGTTGCGCGATCTGGGCCAGCAAGGCCACGCGCTGTGCGATCAGGGCCTGGCGGTAGGCCTCGGTAAGTTCAGAGTGCGTCATATCAACTTCTTTGTCGTTAGGCGCCCATACTAGGCCGCTGCTAGGCGCGGAATTAGACCTAGGTCAATGGTCTGTGGAAAAACCATGGCGATATCGCCGTGCGCCGCGAATGCCGGGACACCAGCGCCTAGTACTGCATCGCCGACCAGGCGGTCTACCAGCTGTGCGACTTCGTCTACGGTAACAATGCGCGCAAAATGGAGCGTGCTGACAAGTGCTTCACCCTGACGCCCTGACCACGCCAAATTTCGGATCTCCAAACACCATGCCCCGCTTTGCCGCCAACCTTTCCATGCTCTACAACGAGCACGCGTTTCTGGACCGCTTTGCCGCTGCGGCTGCAGATGGCTTCTGTGCCGTGGAATACCTTTTCCCTTATGCGTATGACGCGCACTCGCTGCACAGCCGTCTGCAAGACCACGGCTTGCAACAAGTATTGTTCAACGCACCACCCGGGGACTGGGACGCCGGCGAGCGCGGCCTGGCCTGCCTACCCGGACGCGAGGCGGAGTTTCGGGGCGGCTTTGCGCGCGCGCTGGACTATGCGCACACCTTGGAGTGCCCCCGCATCCATGTGATGGCCGGCATTGCACCCCCTGGCGCCGACCCGGCTGTCCTGCAAACCACCTACCGCGCCAACCTAGCCTGGGCGGCAGCGCAAGCCAGCGGCGCGGGCTGCGACGTGCTCATTGAGCCGATCAACACGCGCGACATGCGGGGGTTTTTTCTAAACCACCAAAACGCGGCCCATGCGCTGGTGCAAGAGATTGGCGCACCCAACCTCAAAGTGCAGTTTGACCTCTACCACTGCCAAATCATGGAAGGCGATGTGGCGACCAAGCTGCGCCAGTACCTGCCTACGGGCCGCGTCGGCCACCTCCAGATCGCGGGAGTACCTGAGCGGCACGAGCCCTCCGTGGGCGAGTTGAACTATGACTATCTGTTCGGGGTGATCGACTCGGTCTCCGCCGAATGCGGCTGGGATGGCTGGGTTGGCTGCGAATACCGCCCCGCCCTGGGCGCCACCCAAGGCGCCACGACCGCAGGGCTAGGCTGGCGCGGCGATAGGCGCTAAGCGCGAGCCGAAATAGCGCACCATCGTGCTATCGGGCTGTTGCGCTGGCACTTTGTCGACGCGTCCGAGAAATTATCAACAACCGGTGGCGCCCAGTACGTCAACGATACGACGCTCGGGGCGATTGGCGCCGGGGATTGACACTCAGCTCCCCGAAAAATCGAAAGTTGCTTGATTAAAACAGGCCCACCACCTTGCCCTGTGCGTCGATATCGATGTGCTCGGAGGACGGCACCTTGGGCAGGCCGGGCATGGTCATGATGTCGCCACAGACCATGACCACAAACTCGGCCCCGGCCGCCAGCCGCACTTCGCGCACATTGACCACGTGGCCGCTGGGCGCCCCGCGGCGTGAAGGGTCGGTAGAAAAAGAATACTGCGTCTTGGCGACGCACACCGGATAGTGTCCGTAGCCCGCCTCCTGCAAGCGAGTGATCTCGGCGCGCACCTTGGAGTCGGCCGTAATGTCATCGGCGCCGTATATCTTGGTCGCCACGGCCTTCATCTTGTCCCACAAGGGCATCGCGTCATCGTAGACAAAGCGAAAGCCCTCGTCCTTCTTGGACGCAAGCTCCACCACCGCGTGCGCCACCGCTTCGGCTCCGGCACCCCCGTCGGCCCAGTGGCGGGCAGACAGCACCGGTACCTGCAAATGCGCCAGCTTGGTTTGCAGGAGCTCCAGCTCCGCCGCGGTGTCAAAGGTAAAGTGGTTCATGGAAACGACGCAGGGCAGTCCGTAATGGGTGCGCACGTTGTGGACGTGGCGCTCCAGGTTGGCAATGCCTTTTTCGAGTGCGGGCAGGTTTTCCTGGTTGACCTCTTTGAGGTCGCAACCACCGTGGTACTTGAGCGCCCGAATGGTGCCCACCAGCACGACCGCCGAGGGCCGAAGCCCGGACTTACGGCACTTGATGTCGACAAACTTCTCGGCGCCCAGATCGGCCCCAAAACCGGCTTCGGTCACCACATAGTCCGCCAGTTTGAGCGCCATCTTGGTCGCCAGCACCGAGTTGCAGCCGTGCGCGATATTGGCAAACGGGCCGCCATGGATGAACGCAGGGTTGTTCTCCAGGGTTTGCACCAGATTAGGTTTGAGCGCTTCGCGCAAGAGCACCGTCATCGCGCCGTGGGCATTGAGGTCGCGCGCCCGCACGGGCTTGAGGCTGGTGGTGTAGCCGATGACGATGTTGCCTAAGCGCTCCTTGAGGTCGTCCAGGCTTTGGGAAAGACAGAAAATAGCCATAACCTCCGAGGCCACCACGATGTCGAAACCATCCTGGCGCGGGTAGCCATTGCCGGGGCCACCGAGCGAACAGGTGATGTCACGCAGGGCGCGGTCGTTCATGTCCATCACCCGTTTCCAGGTAATGCGCCGCACATCAATGCCCAGCGCGTTGCCGTGGTGAATGTGGTTGTCGATCAGCGCGGCCAGGAGGTTGTTGGCTAGCGCAATGGCATTGAAGTCGCCGGTGAAATGCAGGTTAATGTCCTCCATCGGTACCACCTGCGCCCGGCCACCACCGGCGGCACCTCCCTTCATGCCAAAGACGGGCCCCAGGCTGGGCTCGCGCAGGCAGATGATGGCCTTCTTGCCCATGCGGTTCAGCGCATCGCCCAAACCGACGGTGGTGGTGGTCTTGCCCTCGCCCGCAGGGGTCGGGCTGATCGCCGACACCAAAATCAGTTTGCCGTCGGGCCGATCGGCCAGGCTGTTGACATAGTCCAGCGAGATCTTGGCTTTGTACCGCCCGTACATATCGACGGCATCCTCCGGAATGCCGAGCCGTTGGGATATCTGGCTGATGGGCAACATGTGGGCCGCTTGGGCAATTTCGATGTCTGAAAGCACGTGGTTCTCCAATCTAAGTGACGACTACCTGAAAACAAGTTCGATCCGTTAAAGCGTATCGGCCTGGCGCCTTGGCAGTCCGCGGGCACGCGCCAAGGACTGCATCCGGGCGGTGGCTTGCGCCCCATCCAAGCACTTCAATGCTCCGCTCTCCAGACCCTGGACACCTGCCTCGGTGACCACGAAGTCCATCAAAATATCGTGCGCTTGCGGGTACGTGGTGGGCACGCGCGAGAGTTCAAAGGCGGTGGCGATCGTGATGGGGGGCGGGGCGATGGCGGCCAAAGTGCGGTCAAAAAAGCCACCGCCGTACCCCAAGCGGTCGCCGGCAGCGCCAATTCCCACGGGCGGCACCAACAGCACATCGGGCACCCGCCGCGCGGTGTTGACCGGCACCGGTATGTCGTAGGCGCCCGCAGCCATCGCCACCCCGGGCCACCAGGCCTGAAACTCCAAGGCTTGGCCCCGGGCCACGACCACCGGCAACGCGGTCTGTACGCCGCGTGAGTGCAGCCAGGTGGCAAAGGGACAGGCGTCAAATTCGGCTTGGTAGGGCCAGCAAAATCCGACGACCCAGGGGCCCTCCAGGCCAAAGACCTGCCGCAGCGTCCGCTCGATCGCGGTACTCCAAAGGGCGTGGTCCGAGGCGCTGGCCGCGCAACGCCGGGCCAGCAGCGTACTGCGTTGGCTTTTTCGCCATTGGGCAAGCTCTGGGGTCATGGGCATCGGGGCGGCGTCTTTCGCAGCGGAATTACCCACTATGGTGCCCGCGAACCCAGCGCCTGGGTGAGCGGGTAAACACCAGTAAGGAGTGGCGGGGGCCGGCCAGCACGGCAGGTGTCAGAAGCGGCTGGCCGAATAGGGCGCCAAGTCGAGACCAGGCGTTCGGCCGCTCACCAGGTCCGCCACCAGACTGCCAGTCACGCCGCCCAGGGTGAGGCCGATGTGCTGATGGCCAAAGGCATAAATCACCCGTTCAGAGGCTCGCGAGCGCCCGATCACCGGCAGGCCGTCGGGCAGCGTGGGCCGAAAACCCAGCCAGGGCTCGGTGGCGGCAGGCAATCCTGGCAAGGCCCGGTGCGAGGAGTGTTCGAGCAGCGCGAGCAAGCCAGCGTGCTTTTCGGGCTTGAGACCGGCAAGCTCCACGCTGCCGGCCACGCGGATGCCGCGCGCCATGGGCGTCATGTAAAACCCCCGCTCGGCCCAACCCACTGGACGCGAGATGAGTGCGCCGCTGCGCGGGTACAGCAGGTGGTAGCCACGCTCGGTGTCCAAGGGAATGGCGTCGCCGCACTGGGCCGCAAGCCCCCGGGAATGCGCCCCCGCGCACAGCGCCACGTGGTCAAACGCCTGGGCCCCCTCGGCACATTGCACCACCGCCTCGTGCGGCCCGGGGCGCAGCTGGGTCACGGCGCCCCGCACCACACGCAAACCTTGTGTCTGCAGGTCGGCTTGCAAGGTTTGCAAAAAGCCGCCCGGGTCAGACAGGTGCCAAGAGCCACGGAACAACACACCCCGCTCAAATAGGGGGCTGAGGTTCGGCTCGAGCGCCTGCACCTCGTCCCGACCCAATACATCGAGCGCCACCCCCAGGGTCTGGCGCAGCGCCAATCCCGCCTGAGATTGCGAAAACGCCTGGGTACTGGAATACAGGTACAAACACTCCCGCGGGCGTACAAACTGTGCCAGACGGGGTGCCTTCAACAGCTCGTCGTAGCCCGCCTGGGCGCGGCCCAACAACTGCGCCAGCGCTCTGGAGGTGTGCTCTGAACGCGCCGCCGTTGAATGCACCAGAAAGCGCGCAAGCCAAGGCGCGAGCTGTGGCAGATAGCCCAGACGCAAGCGAAACGGGCTTCGCTCGTCCAACAAAAAGTGCGGAATATCGCGAAACACCGAAGGGTTGTTGACCGGAATGCAGGCATAGGTGGCGAAGGTGCCGGCATTGCCAAAAGACGCCCCGCCCGCTGCGCCCACGGGGTCGTACACGGTGACGGCATGGCCCTCGCGCATCAAATGCCAGGCGGTGGACAACCCTACGAAACCGGCGCCAATGACTGCTATCTTTGCCATACCACCTTTCCTGTCACCTGACCTTATGTTCGCGCTGCGCTGCGCGGCCCGAGCCGCCTAAGCGGGCACCATCGCTTGTGCGTTGAGGCTTAAGTATCGCCCACTGGCACCGGGCGCCAGGACACTGCTGGGCTTACAGATCAATGGAAATCCCGGCTTCCCGCCGACAGATCACCCAGCAAATGCGTCAGGTCCACTAAACGTTTGGCCACCAGATGGCGTACCTGACTGTCGCCATCCGAGTCGCGTTGCCACACGCCATAGACCGCCAGCAGCCGGGCGCGGTACAGCGCGGGGCGAAAGGCCTCTTTGACGGCCTTCCAGACAATCACGTTGACGCTGCCGGTCTCATCCTCCAGCGTCACAAAAATCACGCCCTTGGCCGTCTGCGGCTGCTGACGCATGGTGACGATGCCGCAGGCGCGCGCCAAGCGGCCGTTCGGAAAGTCCTGCATCTGGGACGCACTGAGCAGCTTATGGGCGTTCAGCTGCGGGCGTAAGAAAGCCACCGGATGGCGGCGCAGGCTCAAGCCGGTTGCGGCGTAGTCGAACACCACCTCTTCAGCCTCGCGGGCGGCGGGAAGCGCCAGCGCATCCTCGGCCACAGGCACGCCGCGAAACAACGCGGGCGCCGCGTGCAGAGCCGAGGCGTCCCAGACCTGCTGGCGGCGGTGTCCACTCAGACTCCGCAGCGCATCCGCACTGGCCAGCGCTTTGAGATCGCCCGCGTCCAAGCCACAGCGCTGCGCCAGATCAGCCGTGCTGGCAAACGGCGCAGGCCCGCGTTCCTGCGCAATCCGCTGCGCCACCTCTTGGCGCAAGCCACTGACCATGCGCAGGCCGAGGCGGACGGCGGGGTGGAGTGAAGGCGTTTGCAGGTGGCCGCTAAGGGGGGCAGATCCCCTTAGCTCGGCTGCTTGCCCCGGGAAATTGGAATCTGCCCCCCATTTTTCCAGCGTGCAATCCCAGTCGCTGTGGTTCACGTCGATGGGCAGCACTGGCACGCCGTGGCGGCGGGCGTCTTGGACGAGTTGGCTGGGGCCGTAAAAGCCCAGGGGCTGGCTGTTCAGCATGGCGGCCAAAAAGCAGGCGGGCTCGTGGCGTTTGAGCCAGCAGCTCACATAAACCAGGAGCGCAAAGCTGGCGGCGTGGCTCTCGGGGAAACCGTATTCGCCAAAGCCTTCAATTTGCTTGAACAAACCGTCGGCAAACTCCTGGCAGTAGCCGTTGGCGACCATGGCGCCGACCAGGCGGTCATAGAAATGGTGCACGCCGCCCTTGCGCTTCCAGGCCGCCATGGAGCGGCGCAGGCTGTCGGCCTCGCCACCGCTAAAGTTGGCGGCCGCCATGGCGATTTGCATTACCTGCTCCTGAAAAATCGGCACGCCCAGGGTGCGTTTGAGCACTTCTTCCAGTGCCGGACTGGCGTATTGCACGGCGCCAGGGTTGGCGCGCGCCAACAAATACGGGTGCACCATGCCGCCTTGGATGGGACCAGGGCGCACGATAGCCACTTGCACCACCAAGTCGTAAAAGCAGCGGGGTTTGAGCCGCGGCAGCATGCTCATTTGAGCGCGGCTCTCGATCTGGAACACGCCCACCGTGTCGGCGCGGCACACCATGTCGTAGGTGGCCGGGTCTTCGGGCGGAATGTCTTGCAAGCGCAGCGGCCTGCCACGGCGCTGGCCCACCAAGTCCAGGCAGCGGTGGATGGCGCTGAGCATGCCAAGGGCCAGCACGTCCACCTTCAAGAGGCCCACGGCGTCCAGATCGTCTTTGTCCCACTGGATGATGCTGCGCTCGGGCATGGCGGCGTTTTCTACCGGCACCAGGCGGGTGAGCAATCCCTGGGTCAATACAAAACCGCCGACGTGCTGGCTCAGGTGGCGCGGAAAACGTTGCAGCTGATGCGACAGCTCCAACCATTGCGCCAGGCGTTTCGCGTTGGGAATAAGCACACGGTCGCCGTGCAGTTCGTGTACCCGGGCAATGGCCGAGTCCAGACGCTCGGCCAACACGCTGCGGCTGTACATGCCCGGGTGTTCTTTGCTGAAGGCGGCGATCAGTGCATCAGGAACTTGCAGCGCCCGCCCCACGTCGCGCAGCGCACTGCGCGGGCGGTAGCTGGTCACCACGGCGGTGATGGCCGCGCGCTCGCGGCCATATTTGGCGTAGATGTACTGAATCACTTCTTCGCGCCGTTGGTGCTCAAAGTCGACGTCAATATCGGGCGGCTCGTCCCGCTCGCGCGAAATAAAGCGCTCAAACAACACGCTCATGCGGGCCGGGTCCACCTCGGTCACGCCCAGGCAGTAGCACACCGCCGAATTGGCCGCCGACCCCCGACCTTGGCACAAGATGCCCCGGCTGCGGGCAAAGCGCACGATGTCGTGCACGGTCAAAAAATACATCTCGTACTTCAGCTCGGCGATCAGCGCCAGCTCGTGCTCTACCTGCGTGCGCACGCTTTGGGGCATACCGCCGGGGTAGCGCAGCAGCGCACCCTCCTCGGCGTATTGGCGCAGGGTTTGGGCCGGGGTGTGACCGGGCAGCACCGCCTCGAGCGGGTAGTGGTAGCGCAGGCTCTCCAGCGAAAAGTTACAACGGCGGGCGATCTCCAGCGTGTGGGCCAAGGGCGCTGCATCAAACAAAGCGCCTAAGCGCGCGCGGCTGCGCAAATGGCGTTCGGCGTTGGCTTGTAGGCCGCGCCCGCACTGCGCCACCGGCTGGCCCAAACGCACGGCGGTCAGTACATCGTGCAGGGGCTTGCGCGAACGCAAATGCATGCGCACCCCGCCGGTAGCCACCAGCGGCAGGCCGGTGAACTGCGCAATCTGCTGCAGGCGCAAGGTGTGCAGCGCGTCTTGGACGCCGAGGCTACGCGTCAGCCCTAACCAGACCGCCGCGCCATAACGCGCCTTGGCCGATGCGGCAATAGCGCAGGCCTGCTCCATCGACAAGGTGGGCGGCAGCAGCAAGATGATTTCGTTGCCCTGCAGTGGCGGCCAGGCGGCGAAACCGCAAACGGCCTCCCCGACCTGCTGGTTCCTGTGTGGCTGCCAGCGCAGTGCGTATTCGCCTTTGGGCGCAGCGCGGCGGGCGCTGGTAATGAACTCGCACAGATTGCCCCAACCTGGCAAATCGTGCGCCAAGGCAATGAAGCGAAACAAGCCTTCTGGCGCGCCACCGACACTGCCGGCACCACCCCGCTGGTGCGCGGACGGTGTCACACCAAACTCTGCGCCCGGCAGCAAGCGCAGACCCAGACGCTGGGCCTCTTGGTGCGCGCGCACCATGCCCGCCACCGAACACTCGTCGGTTAGGGCCAAGGCCGCATAGCCCAGGGCGTGGGCGCGCTGCACCAGTTCTTCAGGAAGTGAGGCGCCGCGCTGAAAACTAAACGCCGACAGGCAGTGCAATTCGGCGTAATCCGGCGGGGGCGTCGGGCGCACGGCGCCGTGTGACGGGGGAGGGGTTTCCATACGATGTCAAGATCGCAACCGCTGCTTTGCCACGAAGGACAAGGGCTACGCTATTTATACTGTTTATAAAAACAGTATCTCACACCTGTCGGCAAGGACCTTTTGGGCGCCACCAATACCTTGCTTTGGGAAGAGCGGGCCTCAGAATTGACCCCCTATCTCCCTCGGCCTGCCCACCCTTCCTATTTCGGTGGATTGCGCGCCTCATCGGCGAGCTGTTGTGCCTCATGCTCCGCTCGTCGCGCTAACAGCAGGTCGCGGTTTTTAATGGCGTAGGCATCGCCTTTTTTCGCAGCACGCATGTAGTAGCTCAAGGCCCGAGCCTCGTCTTCCTCGACGCCTTGACCGTGCTCAAACATAAAGCCCAAGTTCGACAAAGCACCCGCATGGTCTTTTTCAGCAGCCAGCCGGTACCAGTCCATGGCCTGGTGATAGTCTTGTATGACACCCCGGCCATTGCTGTAAATAAAGCCCATCTTGGTCTGGGCATCGGCATTGCCTTTGGATGCGGCTAATTTGAACCAGCGAATGGCCTGATGAATATCTTCCTTTACGCCCTGCCCATGTTCATACAGGAGTCCTACATGCAATTGCGCCGGGGTATGACCCGCGTCGGCCGCGTTGCGAAACCAATGCATGGCCTGTGCGAAATCCTGTCGAAGATCTTCACCGCGCTCATAAATCTGGCCCAGCCGAGTTTGGGCCTCCAGATGCCCCTGGGCGGCCGCGGGCTTGTACCAGTCAGCTGCTTTCGCATAGTCACGTTCAACCCCATGGTGGTTTTCATACATCAGGCCAATGGCGAATTGCGCCTCTGCCAAGCCATGGTTTGCTGCCAATTTGTAGCACTGCATGGCGGCCTGAAAATCCTGCCTGGTGCCCTTACCCTGTTCGCACAGCATGCCTAATCGCCACTGCGCCTCACCATTGCCGTGCGTGGCCGCCTGCTTGTACCAATTCAGTGCCTGCCCAAAGTCTTCCGACGTACCTTGGCCGTTTTCGAACATCAGGCCCAGGTTGAGCTGCGCTTCGGCTAGTCCCTGTTCCGCCGCGAGTTTGTAGAGCTTCATCGCCTCGGGATAGTTTTTGGGCACCCCTCGTGCAAAGTGCATCAGCACCGCCATCTCGTATTGACCTTGGGCAGCCCCTTTGGCGGCCTCGTCCCTGACCCGGATCGCTTCAGCTTCAATAGCGGCTGCAATCTCCTTTTGTTGGCGCAGCAGGTCTTCCATCTTGCTCATTGTGGTTTCCTTATCGAAGTTTCGACCACGAACCTGAATCAAACTCTCACGCAGCAAACCGCCCCGAATTTGGTCAGGGCTCATCCCTAGGCCCGGCACGCATGCTGGCTTTGAGTGGTTTAAACCAGTGCCTTATATTTCCAATTGGGCGGGAACCAGTCGTTCAATTTTGCAGTTATACGCCGGATTCCGGACATATTCCACCAATAAGGCACACTAGCCGCTGGACCGTGGGCGCGGTCGTACTTGGCCTTTGCTTACAGCGATCAACTTGCCCCTTATCTCTGATACTTGAAATTTCGCACCGCCGTGCAGGAGTCTTTAGTCCATGCCTCGCCCTGTCTTGGTTCTTCTTACCTTACTGGCTGCCAGCCTGCTTGGTAGCTTGTCCCATGCGCAAACTGCGCCCGACTCAGCGGCATCGACGCTGCCGTCCGCCGACCCGGCCAAGATTCCTGAGCTGCGCCCCGGCAGCGGCTACCTGATCGGCTACTTGCAGCGCAAAGATTTGCCCAATAGCCTGCAACTCTTGCCGGCGCCGCCCACCAACGGATCTGCCGCAGCAGCGGCCGACCTCGCCTTTCATGAGCAACTCCAGGCGCAGCGCAGCGGACCGCGCTGGGAGCTGGCCGCACAAGACGCGGTGCTCAAGTTCCCGGCCGTTGCGTCCACTTTCTCGTGCGCGCTGGGTGTTTCCATCTCGCCAGAGACCACGCCACACCTCACCATGGTGCTGCGCCGCAGCCTCGCAGACGCCGGGCTGTCGACCTACGCGGCCAAGGACAAATACCAAGTACCGCGTCCCTTTGTGAAACTGGCACAACCGAGTTGTTCCCCGGGGGATGAGGCCGCACTGGCGCGTGATGGCTCTTACCCGAGCGGCCATGCCGCCGTGGGCTGGGCCTGGGGCCTAATACTGACCGAGCTGGCGCCCGAGCGCAGCCAGGCCCTGCTGGAGCGCGCCGCCGCCTTTGGCCAAAGCCGCGCCGTCTGCGCCGTGCACTGGAAAAGCGATATTGAGGCGGGCCAGCGCATGGGCGCCGCTACGCTGGCCAAGCTGCACAGCAACGCCGATTTCTTGGCCCAACTGGGCGCCGCCCGCGCCGAAATTGCCCAAGCCCGCGCGCAAGGCAGCCAGCCCAACCGCGACTGCGCCGCCGAGACCACTGCACTGGCCCTGGACCGGCAGCACCAATTGATCGCTCAGGGCGCGCGCCTCTTTAATCCCGCTTAAGCGGGTTATTTGCGCTGCTTGTAACAGTGACTACCCAGGATGCCAGATACACCCGCTAGTGGTTCCAGCCCTACTCCCGCTGGGCCAAGCCCTCGTCAAACAGCCACTCTCGGTAATAGCGCTTACCGGCAAAGTCGGCGTATTTGGGACGGAAGTCGGTGCGTACGGCCCGCAAATCCGACAAGGAATAAAACGCATCGATGCCGGGCTCACTGTCGGACAGGAGCTCGCCCCAGCGCTCTTGTCCCGTCATCGGGTCCAGCGGCACGCGGCGCAGGTGACGCACGATGATTTTTGTAAAACGCGGATCGCGCAGCAGGTCCTCCATGCGCTGAGGGCGCGGATTTTTACCCGGCGGCGTGGCCAGAGCATAGCTATACAGGGCCTTCGCCAACTCGCTGCCCGCTTCCAGCAAAGCATCTTCCGCCCCATGGCGCTGCACCATGGCGCCCGTTCGCAGCAGACCCGCACTCAAAGTAGCCGTCACCGCCACCAGAATCAACAAACCGATGTACGTATAGCCGCGCTGCGCCCGCGGTTTCATCAAAGCGCTCCATAGGCCACGCCCAAGTGGTTATTACCCGGAGCGCTGCTGCGCAGGTTGTAGACCTTGCCTTTGGTGCCCTCTTGGGGCGGCTCCAGCACCCACGCAGAACTGCTGGCGCGTACGGGGTCAAACGGTAAGCTCTTGAGGTATTTTTTTTCGACCAACTCTTCCAGCGAGTCGGGGTAACGGCCGGTGTCGCCATAGAACTTGTCCAACATCTCGCGCGTGGTGCGCAAGTTGTCCACCAAAACCGCATCGCGCGCGGCGTCAATGCTCTGAAAATAGCGTGGCACTGCCAGCGTGAGCAGCAAGGACACGATAGACAACACCACCAGCAACTCAATCAGCGTAAAGCCTCGCCAGATGCGAGTTCCATGCAAGGTCTTCATCGGCTTACCAGCTGCTGTAGGCTGCGCCGTTGAGGCCCAGCTTATTGGAACGAGAACGTACGTCGTACACGTCGTCCCCCTCTTGCGGGTCAGCCGACTCGCTGGCGTAGCTGCGCAAAGCCCAGGTGGCGGCGGCGGGCAGCTCCGTCCGGGGCTCCATGGGGTCCCGCGGCAGACTCCGCAACAGATAGAGCTTGCCTTTGCGTTCTTTGTCTTTGAAGGGTGCGCCTTGCGCCAAGACCTCCAAGTTGGGCGGATAGCCTGAAGCCTCGGGCCGGGTGTCGATGAGGCCGGCGTCGGCGGCCGCCTTGTAGGCATCCAAGGCGGCGCGGATCTCCCGCAGGGCGTGGCGCAAATCGGCCTCCCGCGAACGCTGGCGGCTGACTTCGAGCACCGGAAGCGACAAGGTGGCCAGCACCGCGATGATGGCCACGGTCACCATCAGCTCGATCAAGGTAAAGCCGCGCTGCGCCACTGACTGCCCTCAAGGTTTGTCGGTGCTTGGCGTGGCGTCGACCACTGGCACGGCAGGTGCAGCTAGCCCGCCACTCCCAACCACGCCGCCCCCAAAAGCCCGGCTTTCTGTGCCGCTGCGGAATTCGCTGAAGCGTCCCTCGGGTCGTTGGCTGTTGCGCACAATGCGCGGGGTGATCGACAGCACGATTTCCGATCGCTTGTCCGAATCCGCGCTAGAGCCAAAAATTCTTTTCAGCCCAGGCAGATCACCGAAACCTGGTACTTTGTCGGCCGTCTTACGGTCTTCGTTGTTGATCAGCCCCGCCAGCACCTGGTTCTCGCCGTCATGCAGACGCAGTACGGTCGTGGCGTTTCGGGTCCCGATGGTGTAGTAGGTCGAACCCAGCTTGCTGGTCTGGGGGTTCAGGGCGTTGCTCACCTCCAGCCCCAGTTTGATGGTCACGTCGTTGCCTCGGTAAATGACCGGCTCCACCTCTAGCTTCAGACCCACGTCCATATAGGTGACCGTCTCTGAGGAGCCGCCTTGTGGCGTGGTCACGGTGGTCAAGACCGGTATTTTGTCGCCAATCATTATTTTGGCTTTTTCGCGGCTCAGCACGCGAATGCGGGGGTTGGCCAGAAGGTTGACGTCGGTATCGGTTTTTTGCGCGTTCAATTGCAAGCTACCCAAGCCGACGCCTGTCGTGCTGGGGTTGAGATTTTGCAAATCCGCCAGCGTTAGTCCTACGCCGCTGGCGCTGGCCAAGGGGCTCAGGCTGAGTGCGGTGGGCCATTTGATGCCCAAGGTTTCCAAACGGTCACGCGCAACCTCGAGCACCTCGAGCTCCAACATCACTTCCGACTCAGGCACGTCATAGGTGGCTACCAGACGCTCCAGCATGTCCAGCATCTCAGGTGTGTCGCGGGCGATCAGGGCATTGAGTTTGTCGTCGACCACGACATCGCGGCCCTTGAACAGGGTCTTGATGGCAGCGCCCACCGCCTTGGCTTCGTTGAACATCAGCGGGAAAGTGCGCACATTGAGTTCTTGGTAATCCTTGAGCTTGCCCGGCGTGTTGGGAAAGACAATGATGGTGTTGGCGTTGACCACCTGCTTTTCTAACTGATTGCTCACCAAGAGCAGGTTGAGCGCTTCTTCGATAGTGGTATTCCGCACCAGCAAACTTGCTTTGAGCTCCGGTTTGATATCTTTGTCCAGCACAAAATTCAAGCCACTCCCGCGCGCCAAGCTCTCAAAAATCTGGCGCACCGAAGCGTCGCGAAATTCCAAAGAAATCGGTTGGCGAAACGCCTTGCTCAGCGCACTGGTGCTGTTGGCGGCGATCGCGATTTTTTCGAGGGCGGTGGCTTGCAGGGCTTGGGCGTCCAGATGGGTGGCATCGTCCCGCAAGACGGCCTGCGCGTAGCTGCGCGCCGACTCCCAGTCTTTGGCCTGCGCCGCTTGCTGCCCTTGCGCCAGCGTGTGCGCTACACGCTCTTGTTGGCGGACTCGCAACAAAGCCCTGCGTGCCAGGTCGTCATCTGGATAGAGCGACAACACCCGCTCCAAAAGAGCGGACGCGGCGGTCCAGTCCTTGCGCTGCGCGCGGGCCTGCGCCTGCGCAAGCCAGGACTGCGCTGCAAGACGCTGACCCGTTAAAAAAGCGGTTTTGTATTCAAGGTTGTTTGGCGCGCTGCGCGCCAGAGCTTCCAGCGCCTGTAAGCCGGCGTCCGTTTGGCCTTGCTCCATCAGCGTACGGCCCGCCTGGGTCGGCGACTGGACCGCGCAACCGGCGGCAAGAAAAACCAAAGCCAGGGTAAGACCCGTTGCGGTGCGCGCAAAGACTGAGGCCAAGAGGGCGTTGCAGGGGCTCACTAGGGCGCTCCAATATCAAGGGTTTGCCGCTCGTTGAGCGGCAGGTAGGTAAAGACGATTTGCGGCGGCACGATGGACTCCACACGGTATCGGCCATCTATCACCATGGCCACGCGTGCCAGGCGCGTATCCTCTCCAAGTGCGAGGTACACCTGCCAGGTTCCGGACTGCCACTGTTTGCCCAAAAAACTAAACGGCAACGGCGGGGCTTGCGGCACTACAGGCTCCGGCGGTGGTGGTGGCGGAGTCCAAGACCGCGCACCGAAGGCCATCGCCAGTGGATGTCGTGAATCCGGCAGCGGCGCCGGAGGGCGTTCCGCCAGCGCCAGCACCGCCGCCGAGACCGCGGCGGCTCGGTTTGCAGTGCCGGGAGCGCGGCTGGCGCCCCTATCTCCGTTGCCGGCGCCCGCAGGCGATGGTACGGGGGGGCGGACTGCATTAGACCGGGTCGGAACCACCAAACTGGCGTCGTCGTTGGGGGTTTTGTCGGCAAAAAATGCCAACCAGCTCGATAGCACCAGAGCCGCCAACCCGATGAATTGGCGCAGTGTCATGGCGCAACTCCATTCGTCAGCAATGGGGCGTGGTAGAGCGTCCAGCGCAGCGTTACTTCCAATGCCTCGGCGGCGGCGGCGTCGCGCTTGAACGCGGCGCCATCGAGTGCCAAGGTGGGCATCGCCCGCAATGCGTCTTGAACAAAGCCGCGCACCGCCGTGTAACTGCCGACTACGGGCAGTTGCATTCGGTAGCTACACCAGACACCACTGTCATCGCAGGATTGTTTGTACTGACCTTGTGGCAACTCCAGATCCCAGCGCTTGGCCAACGCAAACAAGGTTTTCTGGGCCCCCTCGGGCATAGGCGCCTGGGCCAGCACCGCTTTGAATTGGACCGCGTTACGCTCGCTCGCCTCTGCCTCAGACACGGGCAGTTCCATGCCCCGTCCGCTGTTTTGCAAAGCCGCTTGGCTCCTCTGCGCCTCTGCGGTCTGAGCTTGCTGCAGAACCTTTTGGTCTTGTGCGCGCCCCGCGAGTTGCGCTGGAAGCAGGCCCGCGGCCATCACCAGCACCGACAGCCACAAGGTGGCGGCCAACCACTCCAGCGGGCTGGCACGACCGAGCCGCAGCACTGCGTCGTGCAGCCACAGCCGCAAGTTCCGGCCAATGTCTACCAGGCTAGTCATGGGCAATCTGGGTCCAACGCAGGTTGAGTTCGAAGCGCAGAGGCCTGTTAGGGTCTTGTGCGTAAATTTGGTGGGACATCAATACGACCGACCTAAAAAATGGTTCGCCGCGCAGTTGGCTGACAAAGTCCAGCATGTGGGCGCTGTCTTTGGCCTCGGCGAGCAAGCGCAGTCCCTGCCCGATCCCTGGCTCTTGGTCTGACGTTGTCGCCTCGGGACGCATTTCCAAAATAGCCACCTCAACGCCGCGCGCGCTAGACACACGCTCCAACGCATCCCAAAGCTCCGACCATGGGCGGTTGAGCGCGAGCAAGGCCTGGTTCATGGCTTGAACCTTCGCCGCGTCGGTGTGCAGTGCGCCGGTCACAGCGGGTGTAGCGCCGCCCTGCACAGGCGTTGTCGATGGATGCGCCGCGCGTGCCAACGTCTCTTGTAAACTCAGGCGTTCAGCGCGCACCGCAGCTAAAGCCCACAAGCCAGCGCCCAAGGCCAGCATCGCGCCGACCAGCGCCACCCACACTGGAAGGCGGGCGCGCGCGCTCCAAAAGCGGAGATTGCGTGGCGCAAAGTCCAGCTCTAGGCGGTTCATGGCTGGATGCCCCACAGGCCCAGAGCATCACCCACCGGGCCCAAGTAAACCGCCTCAGTACCACGCTGCGGGCCGGCCGTCATGCGGGTTGACTGGCGCCACGCAAGAGGTACGGCTCCGCAAAGCCCCACCGCCGATGGCGCGGGCACGCCAAGGCGCAGCGCCTCGCGCTGCACCGCGTCGCCCAGCCAGCTCGGCTCCTGGGCATTCGACGGCACAAACTCCAAGCGCCGCAGCTGCTCCACATGGCGGCTCGGCGCAATGCACAGGGTCAGCGCACCGGCGCTGCAAATGCCCAGCCACTGCCCTGGCGCCAAAGCAGCGTGCCAATGGTTCCATACCGCGGCAAACAGCGGCTGCACCGACACCAGCTGCAGCCCGTACCGCTGAGACTGCTCGCGCAGCAGGTCGAGCAGGCCGCTGCGCAGCGCGCTGGCGACAAAACGCCCGGCAACGCGCGGCTCGCTCTCGGTCTCCCAGCCTGTGGCGGCGTCGGTCACCGTCCGCAGGCGCAGCGCCGCCGCCGCTTTCAAGTCCGCCACGGTACTTGCGTTAACCGGCGGCTGCACGCTCGTGGTGGGCACCCACAAGTCGTCCACCAAGACCTTCAGCGCGCCGCCTGCAGTGGTGTGGCGCATCAATAACTCGTCGAGCACGTCACCGCGCTGCGCGTCACTGGCCTGCGCCGGCCAGGCCAGTGAACCCAGCACGCGGTAGCGCGGACGCCACAGGCCACTTCGCAGCGCCAACTGCGCGCCTTGTGGCCCCAGACTGAGCGAATAGCGGTCACCAACAGGATTAAGCATTGAGCGTCACCCGGTTAACTTCTGTCAGCGTGGTTTCACCGCGACGCGCCAAGGCCAGAGCGGCGTCCCGCAGGCTGCGAGTGCCTTGTCGGTGCGCCGTCTCCTTGATTTTTCGGATAGGTGCCTTCTCAATAATCAGCTCACGCAGTTCGTCATTCAGCAGCAAAATTTCGGCGATGGCACGACGGCCTTTGTAGCCCGTGCCGCGGCAGTCGCCGCAGCCGCGGCCTACTTTCCAAATCGCAGCGCTGTCGCCGGGCGTCAGACCGGCACTCTCACACTCCTGGCGGCTGGGAGTGTGGTCCACGCTGCAATGCGGGCAAATGACGCGCAGCAGGCGCTGGGCCCAGATGCCGTTGAGCGCCGACACAAAGGAATATGGGTCGATGCCCATGTGCACAAAACGCCCCAGCACGTCAAACACGTTGTTGGCGTGCACCGTGGTGAGCACCAGGTGGCCGGTCAGAGCCGACTGCACAGCGATCTCGGCGGTCTCGTTGTCGCGAATCTCGCCCACCATGATCTTGTCCGGATCGTGGCGCAGGATGGAGCGCAGGCCCTTGGCAAAGGTCAGCCCCTTTTTCTCGTTGACGGGGATCTGCAGCACGCCGGGGAGTTGGTATTCCACCGGGTCTTCGATGGTGATGATTTTGCTGCGACCGTCGTGAATTTCGGTCAGCGCGCCATAGAGCGTGGTGGTTTTTCCTGAACCGGTGGGTCCGGTCACCAGCAGCATGCCGTAGGGCTCTTGCGCCAGACGGCGCAGCACCGCAAGGGACGCCGGGTCAAAGCCCAAGGCCTCCAGCGACAGGGAGCCGTAGGTCTCAATCATGGCGCGCTTGTCCAACACGCGGATCACCGCGTCCTCGCCGTGGATGCTGGGCATGATGGACAGGCGCAAATCAATGTCCCGGTCCGCGTCGGAGACCATAAAGCTGCCGTCTTGCGGCACACGGCGCTCGGAAATGTCCAACTCGGCCACCACCTTGAGGCGCGAAATGACGTATTCCGCCAGCTCTACGCCCTGCACCGTAAGCGCATGGTCGAGCACGCCATCGATGCGAAACTTGACGCTCATCCCCGCGGCCGTCGATTCAATGTGGATGTCCGACGCCCCGGCCTTGAGCGCGTCATACAAAATGGAGTTCACCAGCTTGACGGCCGGGCTGGCCGATTCGCCCAAGGCCGACAGCGACAGGCTGGACGCCGCCCGCTTGTCCCGCTGAGCATCGGACGCCGAGGTGTCGTTCGGGTCGTGCCCCAGGCCGTCGGTGGCACGCGCGCCTTCTTCAAGCTTGACCAGGTAGGCCGCAATGTCTTCCTGCAAGGCCAGCGCAAAGGCCAGCGGTGCCTGGGCCAGAGACTGCAGCCACGCCATCAGGTCGGTGTCAAACGGGTCGGCCACCACCGCCTGCAGCGCGCCGGAGTCCGGTGCGTAGACCACTACACAGTGACGGCGCAGCGCCGCGGGCAAGGGCAATATTCCCAGGGCGGGAGCGCAAGAAAACAAGTACGCCGTCTCGACCACCGCCAGGCCCAAAAGCGCCCCGGCCTGTCGCACCACCGCGCGGGCGTCCGCTGCAGCGGGCGCGGCCAAGACCGCCAGAGCGCTGCTGGCACTTCGCCCTTGGCTGCGGGCCTGACCATAGGCTTGGCGCAGCGCGATAGCGTCAGGCAAGGCATCGGGACGCTTTGCAGTTGCGGTCATCAAAAAGAGCCCGCCAAGTCAAAAATGGGCATGTACAAGAGCACCACGATCACCCCGACCACCAGACCAATGGCGGTCATCAGAAGCGGCTCAAAGCTCCGCATGAAGCGGTCGATCCAGCGCGTAATCTCGCCGTCATAGAAGGCCGCCGATTGGCGCAGCATGCCTCCCAAATCACCCGTGCGCTCGCCCACCGCCAGCATCCGAAGTGAGATCGGCGTGGTCAGGTGTTGCGCCGCAAAGGCCAGCGACACCGGCGCCCCGGTCTGGACCTGGGCGCTGGCCTGGCGCAGCCGCTGGGCCATGGCAGGCGACACCACGGAGTCCACCGTCTCCATCGCTGCGACCAGCGAAATGCCTCCCTCCAGCAACAACCCCAAGGTCATGTACAGGCGGGAGAGCTCGTACACCCGCACCCGCTCGCCCACGCCGGGGAGGCGGTTCATAAAGCCCATCCAGCCGCCAGCCGCCTGGAACCTTTTGGCCGACGCTGCGAAGCCCAGCAGCGCAGCCAAGGCCAGGCCCAGCAACACTTCCAGATGATCGGTCAGTAGCGCACTCAGGCCCAGCATTTGCTGCGAGAGCCACGGCATCTGACGGCCGGCGCCTTGGTAAACCTCGGCAAAGCGGGGCACCACATAGACCATCAGGAACAGGCTCACCAGCGTGCCTACGCTGATCAAAATCGCCGGATAAATTGCGGCGCTGACGACCTTGGTGCGCACCGCGTCGATGCGCTGTTGGTAGGCGATGAAACGCTCCAAGGCCTGCGGCAGGCTGCTGGTGCCTTCGGCGGCGCGGACCAGACCGATGTACAGCGCCGGGAAATGCCGTGGCTGCTCCGCCAATGCGCTAGAGAGGCGGCGCCCGTCCCGCAGGGCCTGCAGCAAGCCAGAAATAATCACCCGCAGGGCCGGTTGGGCCTCTTTTTCCAGCAGCGCCTCCAGCCCCTCCACCAGCCCCAGGCCCGCTTGCAAAAGCGCCAAAAGCTCCTGGCTGAACATCACCAGTGGCAGGGGCGAGCTCCTTTGGCCTAGTGCCGATTGCAGGCGTCCCCAGACGTCCGCACCCGCCACATCGGCACCGCGCAGGTGCACCAGGTGCAGCCCACGCTCACCGATTTGGCGCTCGGCGTCTGCGCGGTCCAGCGCGTCGAAGTCCCACTGCACCACGGCGTGGTCTGCATTGATGGCGCGTGCCCGGTACTTCACGGCAAGCAGACTCAATTGCTGTTGAGGTCAGCGTCGTCGCCACTGCCTCCGGGCTGGCCGTCTTTGCCCAGGGAAATAATCTGATAGTCGGGGATGACCCCGTTGGCGGCAGCCGAGCCGCCCAATTTGTAAACGTAGGGATGGCCCCAGGGGTCCAGGGGCACCTCTTTTTTGAGATACGGGCCGTTCCAGCCGCTTGCATTCTCCGGCTTGACCATAAGCACCCGGAGGCCCTCATCTGCCCCGGGGTAGCGTCCCACATCAATGCGAAACGTGTCCACGGCTTTGGACAGGCCTTCCAATTGCGCCTTGGCGACGGTCACCTCGGATCTTCCAATCTGGGCGAAGTATTTGGGCCCCACGTACGAGGCCAGCATACCGATGATGACAATCACCACCAATAGCTCCAGCAAGGTGAAGCCTTGCTGGGCCAATTTCATGTTCCGCTGCGGCGGCGCCTTGAAGGCGCACGGTGATTTAGTCAATTTATTCATCATTTTGTCAAAAACTTTGTGAATACTAAATTCACAAAGTGACAAAAAAATGTCACATCACTGCGCTTTGCTGTCTGTCGGCAACTTTCGTTCTTCGATTTGGTCGCGAATGACCAGCCCCTCGTTTTCTAACGCCACGCGATCAAACTGCAAGGGCAAGGCGTACCAGGGGGTCATGGCAGCAGCCGTGGACTCAAAACGTTGCAGCAACTTGCGGTTGATATCGTAAAAGGCACGGTTTTGGTCTTGGCAGAAAGCCAGCGACTTGTCGCGCTGCATCAGCGTCTGTTGCGTCCCCTCGGACACCGTGCGGGTGTTGGCCAGTGTGCTCTGGGTGGCGGCCAATTGCCCTAGGGTGTTTTGCTGTTGGCTGCGCAAGGCCATTAACTCGGCTTCGGTGGACTTGAGTGACTCGCTGAGCGCCGTCTTTTCGCTATGCAGGGCCTGCACCTGCGTGCGCAACTCGGCCTCTTGCTTGAGCGTCTGGCCCAGCTTTGAGGCTTGGGCCTGCGCTTTTTTTAATTTTGCTTGCAGCTCGTCGCGTTCGGTGCTGAGCTGGGTTTTTTCTTGTTGCAATGCCTGCTGGATTTGCTGCATCTTGGCGATGCGGTCTTGTTGGGCCCGCGCGGCCTTTTTGTCCTTGTCATCGGCGGCGTGGGCGCCCACAAGGCCCAAGGACAAGGTACAAGCCACGGCAAGGCCGCGCAGGAGGGTGGGGGCGTATAGGCTGCGCATGACCAACTTAGAAGCGAACCGCGAGGTCAAACTGCAGGGTGTCGACCGACAATTTGGTCGGTGGATTCGAGCCCGGAGCATAGGAGTCGATCTGGTTAGAGCTCATCCAGCGAGCCGACAGCACGGTATTGTCGAAGATGGCATAGTTGCCGCCCACAATAAAGCCTTGGTTGTTGGTGCCGCCCAGGCCGAAATCGGAGTTGGTAAACGCGTCCAAGGTGGCGTCGCTGCCAAGGTGGCGGTAGGCCAGAGACGCGTTCCAATCACCCTTGCGCTTCACCGTGTGGTGGCCGAGGGCAATCTTGGCCAGATAGCCGGAGTCCTTGCCGTCGGTCAGCGTGACGCCACTGCGGTTGGACATAGCCTGGCGGTTGAAGGCCACATTGGTCAATGCATCGGCGGTAATCGTCAAGGGCAGGCCTGCCAAAGTCGGCAGGTCCAGCACCGCTGTCAGATTGAGCACCCGGAAATCAGAGGCGAGTCCGTAAACTCTGGCGCCGTTGTCGCCCCCGGCGCCGCCCGGTGCGTTGACGGCAAACAAGGTGTTGCCTCGCTGACGAAAGCCCACCCCGTATTCGTAACGTGTGGCGTAGTCAGATCGGGTGTTGTAGTCGTTTAGAGTCTCGCTTTCGCCCGCCACGTTTTGGTAGTCGTACAAAGCCATACCAAACTTCAACTGGCCGGCATTGCCCAGCTTCATGGCGGCGCCCGCTTGGACCCCGACCACGGCCCGGGACCTTGAGGTTCCTGGCTTGAACTCGGAGAGCGGGAAATAGCCCGCCGTGGCAAACGCCTCAGACGTGCCGTCAAACACCTGTTTGCCGGACACGGAAACGCCTTCAAAGCCCAAGTCATCGGCCCACACCAAATCGGTAGAGAAGAAGGGGTTGGGCATGCGACCGCCCCGGAATTCAGCTACTGGTCCCAACGGTCGAAACGTCAAATACGCCTGGTCCCATACGACCGCGTACTTGTTAAACGACTGGCCCAGGGTTTGGTTGGTTGACGTGCGGTCGGTGGTGTTGCCGGTCGAAAAGCGCAGGGCCGCAGAGACGTCCTCGCTGACGGTAGCATCCACCGCCAAGCGCGCGCGCAGGCGCATGCGATTGGCATCTTCTTCGGTATTAAAGTTGGGCACGCCTTGACCGAGAGAGCCCTTATTGGTTGCAATGTCTGGTGCGCGGGTCAAGTCTCCGTTGGTGTAGCCCGTGCCCGGCGCTGTATTCCCATTCGCCAACACGGTAGCCTCCTCGCGCAATCGCAAGTCGCCATGCAACTGAACGTGGTTCAACCACGAGGGGTAGGCGCCAGAGTCACCCCAGCGCTCTTTTTTGGCCTGCGCCAGAACCTCACGCTTGACTTGTTCGCGCAGTTCCTTTTTCGTCGCCTCGGACACATAGGGAATGCGGACGATTTTTTTACCGTCTTTGTCAAACTCTTCTGCGCCAGCCCGGTTCGCATTGGGGGATGCCGCCGCCAGACCCCCGCCTGCTGCCTGGGTATCGCCCGTGACAGGAACAGGGGTGGGCAAAGTTGCCGAGGCTACCGTGGCCGCAGCTTTGGCCTTGGCCGCGGCCACCAACGCATCGGCTTTGTCCCGGGTCAGAATGCCGCCTTCGACCAAAGCGTCCAGCAGCGCATTGACGGTGGCCTGAACTTGGTCCACGCCGCTGCGCTCTGCGTTGGCCTGAAGGGGCACCAAAGGCGCCGCCGGTGTTTGAGCGTGCAGAGTAGCGAACGGCAGCAGAACGCTGCTGCTGGCACCCAGGCACCAACGCAGCCAGGGTCCTCGTGCAAGCTTGATACCAATTCGGTTCATAAAAAGTACCTCTCCAAAATCATCGATTTGCGGTGTTGATCCGCAGCCGAATCGGCTGCGGCATACGGTCGGGGGGCGCGCTGAACACCTGACTTGCCGTCAGCGCCTGACTGATCAAATTGTCGAGTTCGGGGTCACCGGTGCTGCCCACCAACTCGTGGCGCTGCAAGCTGCCATCCTTGGCCAGCCAAACCCGCACCTCAATCCGGTAACTTTGGGTCCGCAGGTCCTTGTTGCGCTGCAACAAGCGCTGCACCTCGGACTTCAGCTGGTTCGCGTAGCCGCCAAAGGGGCTGAACAGCCCGGTCGCCGGCAGCGCGGCCGGAGCGGCCGGGCCTTTGCCGACGTTGCTGATGTCGTCACTGGTGATCTTGCCGGCCGAAAATGCGCTGGGTCCATTGCCCGCGGGTCCGTCCATCTTCAGCTCCTGCGAGGGCGGTGCCTGCGGCGCATCTTTGGGCGGCGCAGGCATTTCTTTCACCTCTTTTTGCTCTTTGGGCGGCTCGGGCTTTTTCTCCTCTTTGGGCGGTGGCGGCGGCGGGGGCGGAGTCATCGGAATCAGCGAAATCTTGGGTGCGGCCCTGGTCGGCTTGGACTTGCCGCTGACCAGGCTGTACACCAGCAGGCCCAGCGCCACCAGGACGACCAAGCCGCCAATGGCAAACAACAGTTTCTTGCGGCCTTCGCTCATGCTCCGGCCCTAGGTACCAATGCGGGCCGTGACCAGCCCCACGTTGCCGATGCCCAACCGGCCGGCCATGTCAATGATCTCCACCACCTTCACGTAATGCGCCTGCGGATCGCCCTTGATCATGACGGGCGCGTCTTTGTCCTTGGCGATCGCCGCTGTCAGGCGCTGCTCCAGTTCGGGCAAGGTGATCGACGCGCCATTGAGCAGCAGGTTGCCGTCGGGCAAGATTTGCACAATGCGTACCTCTTTTTGCACCGTGCTGGGCTTGTTACTCGGCTTGGGCAGGTTGATCTTCATGCCCTGCACCGACGCCGTGGTCATGATGATGAAGATCACCAGCAGCACATACGCCAGATCCAACATCGGCGTGACGTTGATCGTGTCGTAGGGCTTGGTTTCGGTTTCGACTTTCATGGTCTTCCTTGTACGCCCGGGTTAGCTGCCCTGGGCCCGGCCCGTGGCCAAACCGATTTCAGTAATGTCCGCCCGCTTGGCAATCTCCAGTACCTGCATCACCTTGGCGTACTGGGTGTGGGCATCGCCCTTAATAACGATGGACTGGCCCGGGTTGGCGTTTTTCATTTCCCCAAGGCGCTGCGCAAGTTGCTCGGGGGTAACAGGGTAGGTGTCCAGGTACATATCACCGGCCTGCGAGATGGTGATGGCCTTCACCCCTTTTTTGGCCAGGTTGTCGATCGTCTTGGTCTTGGGCAACTCCACCTTCACGCCCTGCACCGACGCCGTCGTCATGATGATAAAAATCACCAACAACACGTACGCCAGGTCGAGCATGGGCGTGACGTTGATATCGTCATAGGGGGCGTTGTCGTCTTGGATTTGCACGGGCTAGCGCTTCTGGGATGAAAGCTTAGGCGTCCAGCAAGGCGTGCTGGCCGTGCAATTCCGCCGACTTGGTCAAGAACTCGTCCGCAAACACGGTGGTGTCGGCCGCAATGTTCTTGATCTTGATGGCAAACCAGTTGTAGGCAAACAGGGCAGGAATCGCCACCGCCAAGCCCGCCACAGTCGCCACCAGGGCCGCCGCAATACCGGGCGCAATCGCGTTGACGTTGACGTCACCGGCGGCCGCAATCGCGGCAAAGGTAATCATCACGCCGACCACCGTGCCCAGCAGGCCTAAGAACGGCCCACCCGAAATGGCAATGGTCAGCAGCACAATGCCACTGTTGAACTTTTGTCCGGCGCGCACGATCGACGCGTCCAGCGCGGCGCGGATGGACTCCAGTGCCGCACTCGTGATGTGAGGCTCGCGCCCAGAAGCCTTTTGTGCCCGGAATCGCTCCTCGATCTCATGCATGCCCACGGCATACAGGGTGTAGATCGAAGAGTATTTGAAGGCGGGGTTTGCCTTTGCGGATTGGTACTCCGCATCAGCGGGGTTCAGCAGCGCCTGCGACTTGTCTTTGAACAACTCCAAGAATGCCGCGTTGGCTTTTTCGGCACGCCCCAAGGTGCGGGTCTTCTCGATCATCACCCAAATACTCACCACGGCCATAACGCCCAAGATCCCAATCACCACCCAGCCGTCGATCGTCACTGCGCCGAGCAGAATGGAGAAGTAGTTGATCTCGCCGCCAGCGGCGGCCGCGCCGTCATCAAAGCCGACCATGGCCGAGTCGGCCATTTGCGTAAAGGCCAGCGCCTTCACAAAGTCCGCCCCGCGTGCCGTGTTGGACAAGGTAAGCGCGTCCATGCCGCCGCGAAAACCGTCGCCCACGACCACGTCGCCTGCCACGTCCGACCAAGTCAAGGCACCGTCCGCTGCTTGCACGCCGTCGATAAATATCTGCGCCTTACCGGCCGCGGCGCTCACGCCGACGTGCTGCCAGACGCCGGGCTTGAGCGCCACGCTGGATTTCAGCGAGGCTTTACCCGCCGAAACCACCACCGCGCCGCTGGCGTCCAGGTCCACGCTGATCGCGCCCGAACCGACGGACAAAACTCCGCCCTTCTCGGCGGCCACGGGGTTGATCCAGGCGCTTAAGGTCAATCCGTCGGTCGCTTTGAGTTGTAGCGCTGGCCCCTGCAACACAATTCGGCTGCGGCCGTCAAAGTTGGCAGCGCCACCAATCGGACCATTCTCCAGGGGCTTCGTTGTGGCCTCTTTAGGCACTAAGGCGTTGGCGCTGCTGTCTTTCACTGCGTCGGGAGTGTCAAAATTCAACACCACAAGGTGCGAGGCGTCGAATGTGGTCTTGCTGTCTTGGGTGGTCGCCGCGGCCTCATTGCCCCAACGCACCCAAATCGACTCCGTCTTTACGTCCGGGTTGATCTTGGGCACCTGCACCCATGCCAGCGCTATTTCGTTGGTTGCGTCAAATTTTTCGATGCTGTACTTGAGGGGCGTCTTGCCGTCGCCAGCAAAGAAGCGCAGGTCGGAGCCGTCCGGCTTGGCCTCGGAAAACGTAAAGTTGCCGCTGTGCAAGCGCACCAGCAGAGGCAGTTGGCTCACCGGCGCGTCAAGCTTGTTGCCGCTTTGCGTGGTGTCAAACACCAATTTCTTTCCGTGCTTGAAGTCTTCGCCGGCATGCGCGGACGCCAGGCCAAGGCAGAGCGCCAGCGGCAACGCCAGTGCGGTTCGCAAGAAACGGGACGCGCGAAAGGAGGATCGGGATTGGGTCATAAAGGGCTCTTGAGGCATGGGTAGGAATAGACCGGTGGGGGTTTGGGCGACATGCGGTTGGCGGGAGTGTGGGTCACTTGGGTTTGCGGGCTTTGCGCTTCTTTTGACCATTGCTGTCGACCTCGTCGTCTTCGTTGCTCATCTCTTCTGCGTCGGTGGTCTGACCACTCACGTTGATGTCGCCGTAGCCCAGCACATCGACCGTCAGCGCCAGCGTCTGTGTCGCCGGGGCGCTGGTTTGCTTGGCCGCCGCTTGCGTCGCAGCGCTCGCCGTGTCCGTGCTTGGCGGAGCCGCACTGGTGGTGCTGGCCACCGTGACCGAGCTACTCACGCCACCCGAGGCAGAAATGTTGTTGGCGTTCAGCACCACGGCGGCCTGGATCGCCACCGCGCCGGTAGAACGTACCCCGGCGTCACCCGCATCAAAAATTCCGCGTGGCGCCAAGGCCAGCACGTCACTGGCGGCCTGCGTCTCCGAGGTACGCAGGGTGGCGATGCCGGAGCCGGAAATCGAGCCGGAAATGTCGAGTTTGGTGTTGCCGCTGGCGTCGGTGGTGAGCAAGGGCGGAGGCGCCGATCCGGCGGTTTTTGCGCCCCGGCCGGCGTCAATATCGCCATATTGGGATACCAGACCAATGTCTCCGCCGCCTAAGGTAAAGACGCGGCCCTGGTTAACGATAAAGTCCTTCCCAACCAAAGAGCGGATTGCGCCTCCACGGACTGTAAAAATACCGGTTTCAGCCGCGGTTTTACTTTGCAGGTAAAACGGGACGCTGATTAAACCCGCAACTACAGAACCCTGGTCCCCGGGAGCCCACAAGTCAATCGCGCCTCCCTGCTCCGTTTTGAATTGGCTGCCAAAGGACAAAATACTTCCGCTACCTTTGACAGGGTCGGCGAACTGAGTCGCAATGGCCGAATCAAAACCATTGAGCCGGTCAAGCTTGGTGGTATTCGGGTTCTTGTTGTAGGTCGTTTCCGGGTCGTCGCTGTAGGGATAAGCCATCCTGGAAAACAGAGCGGCGTTTTGCGCTTCCGTCTGCGCTGGGGTACGCGAAAGGTCTACGGCAGACAGGGCGACACCAGCCACGGCTTCGATTGCAGCGCCACCAGTCGGCAAGTAAGGGTTGTCGAGATTGCCGCGGGTCACCACCCCGGCCGAGTTGCCCAAATTGATAGAGCCCGTTTGGGTGTTCAGGATCAGCAACCCCGGCCCAGCAAGTACCTGCTCAACCGGACTCGCGTCGTAGTAGTTGGTGCTGTTGGTCAGGTTGCGCCCAGCCACTACCCGACTCACATCCGTAATTTCCAGGTTTTGAGCCACAAATCCCAGGTCCACAATGTCGCGCCCGGCCTGAACTTCAAGCCGCTTGGGCACGTTGATCATCGCTGCCGAGGTGCCCAAGCCGGTGATGTCCCCCTGTAAGGCTACGACACGCGCGGGACTGCTGTCGCCTGCGTGCAGACCTCCGTTGGTGTGCGCCGACAGTCCTATGCTTTTGCCGGTCAACGCGTCCAAGTCGCTACCGTTGAGCAAGCTTGGCGCCGCCGCGCTGCTCACAGATTCAGGTGAACTGTCCATCATCAGTATGGGGGCATCGTTATGCAAGACCACATCTTTTTGGGCATAGATGTCCAAAGTTCCGCGGCTTGCAGGGGCCATTGCAAAGCCGCCGTTCGCGCGAACGCTACCGCTCAAGGCGGCAAGTTGGAGGCTGGGTGGCGCCAGAGCCATCAGTTGGACAAACTCGTCAGGAATACTCTTGTCTGCCAGACCCAAGGGCGTCAAAGACGCGTCGGATACGAGCTTGGATCCACCCGCCATCAACACATTGCCGCCGACGCTGGTCATCGCCACGGCACTTTGCGGGCCATAGCTTAAAAAATTGCTGTACTGGCTGCTGGCCTGTCCTGCGGTGGTGAAGTTCACCACCGTCGCATTTTTTGCGCTTTGCAAGGTCAGTGTCGGGTTGTAGATGGTCTCAATCTCGAGGTTGCCACCCGCAGTCACCTGGGCTGAAGCGTCCCCCAGCGCAAGCACGGGCCGCATCGCGCGGAAGGCCGGATCGTTCTCTCCGGCCAAATTGTCCTCAACCTTGAGCTTGCCGGCCGCCACGGCACCATCGGCGCGGAGCACCAAGGCGCCTTTTTGAACAAAAAACTGTCCGCCAGCAATGTTCTTGCCCGCGCGCACCTGCAGGTCACCGCCCCCTTGCTCCACCAGGGCACTGGCAGAGGGGGTTGAGCCGGGCATGTATGCGTTGGTCGCCGTGCTGGCCGTCAGATCCATGACCGAGCCCTGCACGGCCGTGACCGTAATGTCGCCTCCTCCCAGCGTTGCGACGCCCGAGCCGAGATACTCCGACTGCGACCACCAGGCCGTGTTCAAGCTTGCGCCGTCCTGAGCTTTGGCAAACACTTGCTCGCCCGTGCTGTTGGTTTCTGTGCGGCCCTGCCGGAACAGCCAACTGTTTACGGTTTGAGCCGATGCCACGCCAACGACGTCGCCACCGGCGCGTAAAGAAATGGCGCCGCCTTCGTTGCCAAAGGCTGCACCGGCTGGGGCCTCAAACGATCCGTCCTCTGGCATCGCCACGCGCTTGCCGGCGGTGTAAATGGTGGCGCCGACGGTTTTGCTCAGTTTGCCTAACTCGATGTTTTGTGCTGCCGCGATGTCGATCCGCCCAGTACCTGTGCGCAGCACGGCGGAGGGGACGTCGTTTTTCGCCGCTGGAGGGGCAAACTTCAACGCAACGTTCCCCTTCGCGCCTTTGGTGGTCATCGGTGCTGCCGCCAGCAAATCGACCCCAGCCACCAAACGCATAGACCAGCTGTCATCTGACCGCAAAGTCCACTGCGACATCGGCTTATTCGCCACACGGTCAAATCCGTCGCTGATTGAGCCGTTCACGGTCAGATTGCCAGCCGCGCGCAGTGTCAAGGTGCCGGGTACCTGTGCGCTGCCAAACCGCCAATCTGCCAAGTTCCAGCCGCGCTTGGAAGGGTCAAGTTCTTGTTCGTCCACCGACACGTCGAGATTACCGGACGCGCGTACCTCGACACCGGGTTGAACTTGCAATGCCGGCGCCTTGGAATTGGTCAAACGCGTTTGAACCGTCTCTGCTTGAGCCATGAATGTCGTCGCATCGTCGTTGAATCCATTTACAACGCCGCGGTTCAGGGATTTGTCACCGGCGAATTCATAAGCCTGAACTGCCTCCAGGGTCAGGGCACCGGTTTGCACGGCGGCCGCCAACGTGCCCACCGCCACATCCGTTTTATCGGTATTGACCGGGGCACGCAGTCGCACCTCACCGTCGGAGCCTTGTCCCCGACCTAGCGTGCTGATGGTGGTTTTTGCGTCCAGACTCATCGAGGCACCGCCGGGAGCACTGGAATTGCTCACACCCAAGGTGACTCGGCCGCCGTCACCTAGGCTACCTGCCGCGCTGGTGGCGACTGTGGTGGCGTTGGCGAGCAGGGTGGCACCGGTAAGCGCCAGCCTGCCGGTCCCGGCACCACCCGCACTGGCGGCGTACAAATCAATCGTGCCGCCACTGGCTCCGCTTGCATCTAGGGTACCCGAGACCGTCAGGTTGCCGTTATCGGTAGACAAGGCAATCGTCCGTGCCGTAATACGGCTGTCTGCGCCGACGTCAAGGTCGCCACTGCGCACCCTCACCGAGCGGGACTGGGTAAAACCACTTTCATTCAAGCGCAGGTTCAGGTCGTCAAAATTGGCGGGTGCGCTACCCACATCCAGAGAAAAAGTGCCTTGTAAGGGACTTTCTGCCGAAGAACTGCCCTTCACGACCTGGGCTGAACCCAACAAGTCAGCGTCTAAGCTAACCTTCGCGCCGGTCGCTGTGGCTCGCAAATCAAGAGTGCCGGCATCAGCGCCCACCGAAGACAAGTTCAACACCGCAGCTTTTGCCAGGGAAAGATCACCTTGACCCGCTTCGATGCGAATGCTACCCGCCGGGGCGTAGGCCATTCCGCTGCCGAAGGCTATCGATGCCCCCGATACATCAAGCGTCCCGCCGTTCACCGCCACGCCGTTGGTGCCGCTCAAATCGATTTGACCGCCCGGGGCACGGATAGACGTTTCAACTGCGAGGCTGTTGGCAGTGAAGCCGATCCGGGCACCCAATCCCGTAGCCGCAGTGGTCGACGGCGAATCCATCGTCTCCAGGCGCAGCGCGCCACCCACCGTGGTCTGTGCCACCGTGGAAGGCGTCGCGGTGACCATTGGACTGCTCATCGTGAGTGCGTTATCGACCCAGAGCTGCACATCACCGCCATCAAAAACGAACCCATTTTTTGCCTTCAGCTGGGTGCTGGCAAAGCCTTGGACCCTCAAGACACCGGAGCCCAGAGTAAGGTTTTCCGCCGCCACGGCTAATGTCCCGCTGCCGCCTGAAGCGTTGACCTTCCCTTTGCTCGTGGACAAGCCCGACAGTGAAACCGCCTTGGCTTTCAGGTCCAAATTGGCTCCGTCGGACGACAAAGAGCCCGCACGCAACTTCAGTTGCAGCGTGGCATTGCTCCCCAGCGTGACATCACCGAAGCCCTTTACCCAAGAATAGCTTGCCAGATCCAAGATGGGTAAACCATTGATTTTGGCCAGCATCGAGCCGCTCAAGGTCAAGCCAGAGGTGGCATCGGCCTTCCCAACGTCGCCTAAGTTAATGCCCTGAGCTCGCAGGGCAAACGCAGCACCTGGGGCGAACTCCAGACCGGCCTGAAGGCTCATATCTTTTGTGGAATCCAGCGCCATCGAACCACTACCTGAGATTTGAGCGCCATCGGCCAATATCAGGCGCCCTGCGGCACCCTTCGGATTGTCTCGGTGGATGTTGACCGCACCGGCACTGCTCAAACGCAACAAGGCTCC